>OCVV012837489.1_pt1 | contig 15113 bp, 25 predicted proteins | sample 1539721 | NCBI WGS metagenome assembly OCVV01 (sample SAMN02144230, study PRJEB22623) | gut metagenome | biome: sheep rumen | host: Ovis aries | place: New Zealand
TTTTAAAATTAATGGTAATAATACTATATATCAAGCAGGAGGAGCAGAACTATATGGAGCTACTCCTTATATTGATTTTCATTTTAATAATTCTACTGTTGATCATACTAATAGAATAATAGAAGATGCTAGTGGTGAATTAAAAATTGCTGGTAAATTAAAAGTAGCAACTTCAACCAATGGTTATGCTTTAAATGCTGCTTCATTTATTTGTGATTCATGGATTAGAACAAAAGGCGATTCTGGATGGTATAATGAAACTTATGGCGGTGGATGGTATATGAGTGATGATACTTGGATTAGATCAAGCCATAGTAAAAGAGTTATATGTGATAATCATTTGTTAATCAGTACTAAAAATCCTGGAAATGGTTTTGCTGAAGCAGGAAGTGCATTGCAAATAAGAGAAGTTAATTGGGTTGGAACAGGCTAGTCCGCCTGGACATATGCACCTAAAATTGGTTTTCATTGGAGTGGTAGAGCTGCTTTGCAACTTGGTATGGATAGTTCATAGTATTTAAGATTATATAATAACAGTAGTGATTCTTCTTATGGAAAAATGAGACTTGGAGGATTATTTTGTCAAAGTGAAAATGGAGTAAGATTTTGTAATGGTACATCAGGTCGAAATTTCTTATTAAGGAATGATGGTGGCAATTTTTGGGGTTTAATCTGTACTGGATCAAGTGAAGCAAATGACTGGATTACACCAGGAGGAGGTCATCCATTTAGGGTTTAGCTTGATAATGGTTATACTCATTTCCTTCGGGCATATGGCGCAGTATGGAATGATTATGCGGAATTTCGTATTACTAAAAATCCAATAGAACCAGGAAGATGTGTGCGAGAAATTGGCGACGACACACTTGAATTAACAACTGATAGATTACAAGCTGGTTGCGAAATAGTAACTGATACTTATGGATTTGCTATTGGTGAATCTGAAACAGCAAAAACACCAACTGCCGCAAGTGGCCGTGTATTAGCATATCCTTATGAAGATAGAGAGGAATTTCGTAAACATATTGGAGAACCAGTATGTTCAGGTCCTAATGGTACAGTTAGTATAATGACTCATGAAGAAGAAAAAGAATGGCCTAGTAAAATAATAGGGACAGTTTCTGCTGTTCCAGATTATAAAGAATGGGGAACAGGAAAAATAAAAGTACATGGCCGAGTGTGGATACGCATAAGATAAAAATAAAAAAGGGAACTCTATTAAAGAGTTCCCTTATTTCTTTTTTCCTAAATTTCCTATTCTTTTAATAAAATAGCATTATGCATCTATTTCTAAATATCAGGATCATTTTTTTTATTTAAAGCAATTTCTAAATATCCAATAGCAGTAATATAATCTTTTTGCTATAAATATGATAATCCTATAATATAATAAGGATAATAATTATTTATATCATAATTTCCACACCATTGCGCTTCTCGGCAAAATTCTAGAGCTATTTTTCCCAATTCAATAGCTTTATGATAATTCTATGTATTAAAATACATCTCCATAGCTTCAACATAATTATCAGTAAAAAATGGACAAGCTAATCGTCCTTCAAGAAATAGCTATTCCGCCTATTTATAATTCTATTTGCGATAATTATATCTTGCCACTCCATTAAAGCATCGCGCAATCTCAAAATCTTGAAGATCATTTTCATGATGTGCTAGTATATAATTAAAATGTTTTACTGCTGAGTCATAGTCTTGTTCAACTTCATATTCAATAGCTAACTATAATCTCATTGTCCAATCATCAGGATATTCTAATAAATCCTATTCACATAATTCACAATAATTTGTTTTTTGATGTTTAGCATAATGCCATACCTCAATATCAATAGGATTACAAGATTCCATAAAGAATCTTTTATCTCCACTTTCTGTAGTAATAGCTTCATGAACTATATTAATCCAATGGACCCATTCTCTACTATGAATACGATATTCTTTAATAGTCCTAATAATATTACCGTTATTATCTAAGTCTCTATGATAATCATAGACGCCACGACTAAAAAGAGGGTCCCAAGCTCCTTTTACTTTATCCGGCCAATCATTCTCTCTTATTTCTTCATCTAAATCTGCCATAAAGAAAATATCAGTTTTTTTAGGAATAAGCTTCATGCTTTTATTACGAGCAGTATCATATCTCCATGGAGTAATGATTTGTTGATCTATAATTAAATTAGAATATTTTTCTTTTGCAGATTGTAAATATTCCCAAGTACCATCTGTTGATCCAGTATCCATAATACAAAGATAATCTGCTTTAGAAAAGCTATTTAAAAAACGTTCAACATTATTAATTTCATTCTTACAAATTGCATAAACAGTTAATGTTAAATTACTTCTAATTTTATCCCAATCTAATGTTTTAATTCCATTCTCTACATATAATTTTGCTTGTTGATAAAAAAATTCGCTATAGGTTTCTAATGGATTTTTAACCCAAAAATTCCAAGGTTTTCGTCCAGTAAAATGAACAAAATAAGTTTTTTTAGATAATTCTTCTAACTATTCCTGCTAAACATAAGGTCCAAAAATATTATAATATTTATTAAGATGTAATTCTGTTTTTTCAACCCAATCTTTAAAATAAATATTTAATAATTCCTAATCAGCAAATACTTCTCCATATAAATCTTTTACATCAAAATTATTAGCATAATTTAAAATATCATTAAATAATTCATGGTTTGGTTCAATAACCATACATCCGCTATTAAAATGTGGACGGTCAGGCCATAATTTAAAATATTCTCCATCAAGAGCTGCCGTCATATGTTTTTTAGAAAATAAATGATCTAAATTTTTTAAAACCATAATATCAGCATCTAAAAAAACTATCTTATCAAATTGTGTTAAATCAAAGATTTTAAATTTTGTCCAACAATTTTTCCAAGTAACTGCTAATCGTTTATTAATATTAAAATTATAATTATATATATCCTCTGAAATAGCAATAGTGTCAACAACTTCATAAGTAGCACCTAATTGAGTTAATAGTTCTAATGAAGCTGTTGACACATTATTGGTGACTAAAACATGTAAAGGATATTTTGTATTTACTTGTTTCATACTTTCTTTTAATAATACAATACCATAAGTATAATTATCATTAGTTAAAAGAGAAACATAAGAATATTTTTTACTCATACAATACCCCTCTATACTATACTTTATTTTATTATAGTATATTTTTTTGTATTAGTCAAATTAATCTGGCCCATCCACAAATACATTTCCACTTGAATCTACACTAAATCTAAAAGTAATAAAATCAGTTGGACTGCCATTTGGAACAGTAATTTCAAAAATATTATATGTATTTGCTGTACTTGGTGCTTCAATTGTAACACCAGTGATATATTTTGTTAAACTTGCGGTATCTGACTTTGTTGCTGTCGTAGTTGCCGCAAATGAATTATTAATAGGAGTATAACCAGCTGTTGTAACCTAAGCTACACCATCTACTTCTCCAGATCCATCAAAAGTAATAGCTACACCACTTGTATTTGTATCAGATACAACAACATTTACGCTAGATGTTGAATTATAATCACAATAACCAGATCCTGCTGTTAATGTAATATTACCCTTTGCTTCTGGAATATATATTCTAGTAGCAGAACTACCCATATCACGGCTACCGGCAGAAACAGCATTAGTATTTGTATGTTTAGCAATAACACCGGCGTCATTACTATATTTAACAGCAGCTCTACTACAACTACCAGTTGCACTAGCATCTATATAATAATTTGTAGCAGTAGTTGAATTATTCATACCAGTAGTTGTAATAGTAGTAGTAGTACTACCACTTAAATCTCCTCCACTAAATGTTGGAGCAACTACTTTTGCGTAATATGGAACAGTATTACCTACTTTTACAGTGGCACTTGTGCCATTTGTTTTACTTCCTGTTGTAAGATACCCAGCTTTTGTAATCGTTGCTGTTCCAGTAGCAGAATAAGTAGGTGTATTAGATTCTGGAGTAATGGTAATGTATGTACCAGTAGTTGGAGCAGTAGTTGTAAATCCATAAGTAGCAGTATCACTAATAGAGACAGATGGAGTGACTGTTACACTTGATAATGACACACCTGCCGCATATGTTCCATTTCCAATTGTTTTACTACAATCTGTTTTATAATATCCAGAAGGTACATATACAGTTGGACCTACAGCAGTAAGATCATTAGCATTTCTTTCCTAAATAGTACCAGTAATTAACTTACCATCCGCATCAATAGTTGTTTTATTATTTTCAACTTCATCACTACTTGTAACAGTAATTTCATCATCTGGAATTAATGTTCCAAAATCAATTTTTAAATTATCTACATAACCTCTATTGATATATAAAAAGCCATCTGTAGTTGTTAATACTGGTGCGGCTGGTGTATTAGAAATATCTATATAAGTAACACCTATTGTACCTCTATTAGAAAAAGTTGCTGGAGTAATAGATCCTTGAGTAATCCATCCAGTTCCCCAAGAAACAATTCCTCTTGAAATAATTGCTGTTTTGTCTTCATTTATGACTGAATCAGTCTATGTGATAGAAGTTGTTTTAATTTTCCAATATCCTATACCACCATTATTCGTATTAGTATGCGCACTCACATATCCAGCAGTATTAGAATATCTAGGGGTTATAGAAATACTATAATCAGTTTGAGTACCCGCAGTAAAATAATCTGATAAATTAGCATTAGCATAACTAGTAGTAGGTGTAACACTAGTCATTGCTTTAATAGTAACGGTTCTTGATGTTGGATAATATCCTTCAGAAATTGTTACTGTCTAATTAGATGTAGAAGGCGTAACATTAGTAGTATTAATTGTAGACTTTTTAATATAATAAGTAGCTGTAGCAGAATTAGATGTTCCTGAAGCTCCTGCGACAATCTATGTAGCATTTGCTTCAACATCAACATATCCTGCTTGAGTAACCTGTTTTGTAACAGCGGTTCTTGTAACAGTACCATATCCAGTAGAAGTAAGTTTATAATATCCATTAGCGGCAGTTGTCTAAGATGTGATATCAACTACATCTGTAGTATCATAAGTAGAACCATTATAATATCCATTATTAACTAAACTGGTATGACCTGATGAAGGAGTTAATCCTCCTCCAGCAATAGTTATTCCACCGGCCTAAATTGGAAAATACTTAACATTTGAAGTAGTTGTAGAAGAAGCTAAGGCTCCTTTCTAAAACCAACCTGCTTGAGTAACTTCTGAATTACCAGATCCAGAAGCGGTGAAAGCAATATAATATCCACTTGTAGGTTCAGCTTCTACTTTTGTACCAACAGAAGCTGAAATATTTTTACCATTATTTGATCCATCTACATCAAATAATGAAATATTAGCAGTTGCGCTTCCAGCTGTTGCTGTACCTGAAGCAATTGGAATATAAGTGACTGCTGAAGCTTGTGTTGTAAAAGTTGCTGTTGCGCTTGTTACAGCATAATGACCAGTTATAGATTCTCCATAACCACCAGATACTACAGAAGGAATTAATCCAATTTTATTTGTTGCCGTAGCACTTCTTACTGATACGAAATATCCCTAGCTAGGTGCGGCAGTTGTTGCCGCAGTTGAACCAACATTTACTGCATTTGCGGCTGTCGTAGTTGTTCTTGAAATAGTAGGTACTACACTTAATGTTCCGCTAGTACTTGCTTTAATATTAATTTTAGGAATAGTAATTCCTGATAAATTTGCTGTGCCTTTAATTAAAGCACTAGAACCAGTTTCAATCCAACCTGTTTGTGTAACAGCTAAAGTTGCCGTACCGCTTAAATTAGTACTACCAATTACATTAAAATTATCAGCAGAACTATTATAAGAACAAGTAATAGAATTAATACTTGCTGAACCTGTAGCACCTAATGTTATACTTGCACTACGTACATTACTAATTAATTGAATATCTTTATCAACATAAGTTCCAGCAGTACTTAATAGATAAGTTGTACCCGATTGTTTTTGAATTGTAAATTCTTGATTAAATAAATTTTCAGTACTCTATAAAGTTGCCATATTTCGTTACTCATCTCCTTTATATCCTAAAATTATTAATTAGAATAAATCAGGAAAGTGTATATGCGCCAAGATAAGTTGTGATAGTACCAACTAATTTATTACCATTAGTATCATATGCTTCATAACCAAATAACATTTGATTACTAGTAGCATTACTATATTCTGTATCATCAGGTATTAATGTAGCTAAACTGATCTAAGTATTTGGATGATATCCAGCATTAATATATAAATATCCTTTTTCAGGAACAACTGTATTATTATTTACATATCCATCTTTTGAAGCAGTACCACTATCAATAGAACCACGTTCAACATTTAAAGATAATCCACCTGATGGGACATAACCTTCAGAAACTGATACGCTTCCTGTTGCTTGATTCTAAGACATTTTTGCTGTATTTAATGAAATATATTTTGTTGCTGTACTTGAATTTTGTGTTGCTGAAGTTGGAACCCAACCTGCTGTTTGCACTCCAACTTGACCAGAACCAGTAATTTTAATATAAAAACCATCAGGAACATTAGCCCCTACAGTGGCGCTAACACCACCATCAGTAGTATCAGCATTAACAGTACCATCTTTAGCTTTTAATTCACCTGTAGTAATTGGCATATAATAAGTTGCATTACTAGCAGAAATGCTTCCAGAAACTGTAATTTGATCAACATTATCTACATATCCATTAGTATTAATAACTTTATTTACCGTAATATTATCAGTAGCTGGAGCATTAACAGTAAATGGAATATAGTATGTTGAAATTCCAGCAGCAGAACTAGAAGGTGTACCTGTTAATCTAGTTTTTCCACTTAATGCCTAAGTTGAACTTGTTGCCGTAGGAGCGTTTGCCGTACCAGATAATGTAACAGTTGCACTTGCGGTATCTATTGGTAAATAAAATAACTCAAAATTAGCTGTTGTTTTTATTGCATTATCAGCAATAGTAATCTAAGCTGGCTTATCTAAATAACCTGCCGTATTAATTGTTTTAGTAAAATTAGATGCTGCAAAATTTGTAGCAGGAGCATTTGCTGTTACTGCTATATAATATTTACTAATACCAGTTGTAGCAGTTGTAGGACTAACAGTAATTTGAGTTTTATTATTCTATGCACTTGCTGTATTTGTTAAAGTAGGTACTGTAGCTTGTTTAGATGCGGTTACTGTAGCTGCGGCTGGAGTTCCTGCACTCATTGATTTTACAATAATAGTTCTTTGCGCTTCATAACCAGCAGAAATAGTAACAGTCTAATTAGCAGTTGTAGAAGGAGTTATTTCACCAGCATTAGCTAAATCAACTGCCCCAATTGCCATTGTAGATTGAGGAATTGTACCTACCTACACAGAAGTATCAGTAGCTGCTGCTAATCCATTTCTTGTAATCCAACCAGCAGTACCATAAGTTGTTTTACCAGATAAAGAATTGGTTAATGTAAATACTCCTGAATCCGCTGTAGTGTTGACAGTAACCGCAGCTGTACTATCATTCATTATAAGAGCTGGAGTTGCCGCTTCGGCTACATTAAATTTTATACTAATATTTTTATCAACAAATTTATTTTCAGTTGCTAAAAGGACAGTTTGAGAGCCACTTGCTGTGGCACTTAAATTAAGAGTAAATACTCCTCCTGTTACGGGCATATCAGCCATAATAATTGTCTCCTTTCATTTTTTAAATTACAGTTCCCATATAAACAGGAACAGTAACATCAGCAGAGCCATCATATACATACTATTGATTAGCCCCAAAGGTTAATGTATGTTCAACTTTTCTAGCTACTCCTGATATCATACTACTAGCATCTGCGATTTTTAAATAAGTAGTACTAATGCGGTTATCATCTTCATCGGCATAAGCCTTTTGCGCACCCCAAGCATTTAATGCTACACGAGTACCAGATTCACCGCCTTCACCAGCAGTATCAATATAAAATAACTTTTTAGTAATATCAAAATACATATAGCCTTTTGTATAAGTAGAAGGTAATGAATTCTGGCTGTCGATATTATTGTACATTTTAAATAAAGCCATAAAAATCTCCTTTCTTCCTAAACAAATAAAATGGGAAAGTTGTAAGATACAACTTTCCCTAATATTATACCAAAAAAATATAAAAAATGAAAGGTATCTTACTCTTTCAACAAAATTGAAAGAACTAGTTAATTAATTAAATATATTTGTCCAATTTGAATTTTTAAAAATTATTTGTCATAGCATCTTCAACGCACGCAAAGGTCGATGCGGCAAATAAAAAATGCTTTGGAAATTTTTTACCTAGTATTTTACTTTTTTATTTTTTTTTGATATAATGGGTAATAGAAGATAATTAATAAGTTAGAAATTTCAATTTTTAAAAAGAGATTGAAAGGAGAATAATAATGGCTGATGAAAATAATATAACCATTATGGATAATACTATAAATATAGCTGATTATTTTGTTAAAAGTGTTGGGGAAGGCGCTTATAATGTTTATTTTAAAGCTTTAACTGAATAGGATCAAAGAACTATTGAAGATTGGTTAAAACAAAATATATAGTATAGTGATATTAAAAAGGCTCCTGAACTTCCAAGTGATAATAAGGCTTATGATGAAAATAATAATATTAAGCCATTTGATAAATTAGCTTTTACTGCTGATTATGATGATTTAAATAATGCACCTACCATTCCTGATATTGGAGGAGAACGTCCTACTGCTTTTAATCCTATTGCATTTACTGGCGTTGTTAATTTAGATAATGTTGCTGTATCCAATGTTATTAATTTAAATGAATATTCCATTAATTCTAATGATGCAGAACATATAGCTGGTATGACTGCAAATGATATTTCTGATAATAATACAAAATTATAGAATATAGGTTCTTCAGACAATTTTGTTAAAGGATTAAATGCTTTCTAGAGAAATGGAAATGGAATTCTCTTATTTAATACATTACAATCTAAAATTATAAGTGGAGGATTTTTAATTACTAAAACTCCTACATATTTAGTAAGTAATAGTGGAATATATTTTTTAACAGATGTTAAAAATACTACTTGGGATGGCCCAACTCTTTAGTATTTTGAATTACATCTTGTAGCAGTTACTGATTCTAATTATACAACTATTAGAACTTATGAAACTAATATTACTGATGAAGCAGCTGAAGAAATATTAGAAAATATTGAATTAACTGCTAAGAATGTAATATTAATTTTTGATTTTAGTAATAATATTTTATATTGTAAAACAAAAAAAATTGGTAAAGAATAGGAACAAGGGATACTCGAAGAAACTGATCCAGTATTTACAGCAAGTCCTGCTGCTAATATTACTAATTAGGATATTATAAATTGGAATAATAAAAGTAATTTTAGTGGAAATTATGAAGATTTAAATGGAGCTCCATCTTTACCAAAAGATATAGAAAATAATTCTAAAGCTTATTATACTATTAATGAAGGCGAAACTAATGAAGAACGTAAAATTAAACCTTTACAATTAATTTCATTTACTAATGATTATAATGATTTAAATCATAAGCCTAATCATTTAAATAATATAATTAATGTATCAATTTTTTCAAATTTAAATATATCTAATTAGGAAAATGAAAAAATATTATCATTAGGACAAGAAAATGCTTATATTTTAAATTTTATGGGATTTAAAAATAATGAAGGAATTTTATTATCTAATGTATTATTAGAAACTATTAATAATTATATTAATTATGGAAAAGAAATAATCATTATTAATTCTATCAATAGATATAAAATAATTAATATTAATAGAACATTATTAAATGCTAATGAATTAACTCCTGCATTTATTACTTTAGATTTTATTAGTTTTAATGAGAATAATTATACAGATATTCAATATAGTGGCAATTCCTTTGATGAAACAGAGGCTTAGAATCAATTAAATAATTTAACAGTTACTTCTAAAACTGGAACATTAGTTTTTGATTATATTAATGATGTAATTTATTGTAAAATAAAAAGTTTTTAATTTAAAGGAGAAAATATGGATTTTATTTATGAAGAAAAATATAAATATTTAACTTCTGCAATGTTAAATGTGACCGATGATTGTAATTTATAGTGTCGTTATTGTTTTGTTGAACAGAATCCTCATTATATGTCGTTAGAGACAGCAAAAAAAGCAGCAGATTGGCTTTATTATAATTATCAAAAAAAAATTGAACATGGTTTCTTACAAATTGATCCAAATTTTAAATGTCAGTTATATTTTTTTGGTGGTGAACCAATGTTATGTTATGAATCAATTATGGTACCTATAGTTCAATATTGTAATGAAAAATATCCAAATATTTTTCATTTTGGAATGACAACAAATGGAACATTATTAAATGAAAAACGTATTAAATTTTTAAAAGAAAATAATTTTAGTTTATTATTATCAATGGATGGTAATTAGAAAATATAGGATTATAATAGACCATGTAAAAATAATAAATTAAGTAGTTTTGAATTAGTAGAAAAGAATATTCCAATTTTATTAAAATATTTTCCTAATATTACGTTTAGAGCAACAGTATACGCACCTTCTGTAGAAAATTTATTTGAAAGTTATTTATATGCAGAATCAAAAGGATTTAAAAGTTTTCAAATTATGGAAGATAATCGACATGAATGGACTAAACAACAAATTGAAATTTTAAAGAAAGAATTTTCAAAAATTTATAGTTATAGATTACAATAGATTATTAATGGTATTACTCCTATAGATTTTCCTAGATTAATTACTTGGTTAAAAATAGCAGCAAAATTATATGGAGAAAATAAAGATACTTATGATCCAAAATTTGTAGATACAATTTTTAGATGTGGCTTAGCAACAACAAATGGAGCAATTGGTTATGATGGTTCTATTTATGGATGCCAAGAATAGGTCAGTCATGGAGATAAAACTAAGTTTTTAATTGGTAATATTTTTAATAATGGTATTGATGTTAAAAAACATGAAGAATTACTAAAAACTTATTATTTAAGTTAGCATGAACAATCAATAAAAAAAGAACAATGTTATACATGTCGATTAAATTAGTTTTGCAAAGATAATTTCTTAGGATGTCCTTCTACTATGATGGATTTATTTAATAAAATGAATGCAACAACTGAAATTGCTTGTGTAGTTAGAGAATGTTATTTAATAAATTCTTTCTTATTTTTAAGTTTAGCTTTTTCATTAGATAATAAAAATATTAATGAATATTTAGATGCTACTTTAAAATATGTACGACATAGAAGAATAGAAGGGTGATAAAAAAAATGAGTTTAACTAGTTATGAAGATTGTGTTACAAAATAGACTTTTTGTGCATTAAATAAAGAGACTGTAGGTGATAATGAAGACTTTTTAAATTCTGATTTGCCCACTATAGTTAAAGATGAAACTTTAGTTTCTAATGAATTAATGAATAATATTAAAGATATTTTAATTAATATTAAAAATTATGGTAACGAAGGAACTCGTAACCCAACTCAGGCACAAATTAATAAAGTTAATGATCATTCTGATAATGAATAGATACTTTTAGATGATTATAATATTGTTTTAGATATTTTGGGTAAAGAATTACTCTCAAATGATAATTCATATATTATTTCAAAACAATTAATGGATAATTTATAGTAGCATATAAAAAGTTATAAATTAGATTCAACAAGATGTAATTATTGTAATGCAAGTGGCAATTGCTCATAGTGTGATTGTGACTGTGATTGTGATTGTGATTGTAGTGACTGGTGTGATTGGTGCAATTGTAATTGCGATTGTGATTTATGTGGAGGTTGTAATTGCTCATTGTATTGTACTGCTTGGGGATAAAATAAAAAAAGACAGGTATTTTAATTAATACCTGTCTTTTTTTATTTTAGCAAAGACTTTATTAGTCACCATAATAATTTCATTGCCATAAGTTGAAAATATATCTGCTAGTAATTCTTCTTGATCAATTGTTAATTCTACCTCATAACTAAACATAGCAGCGTGAGTTATTTCATGACATAATACTTTCTTAAATTTGCGGTCATCTAACCCATCAGCTATAAAAATAGTATGAGCATTATTATCACAACAGCCAAGTGTGAAATCTCCAGTAGGTAAAAGCAAAGATGGAAAAGTAGGTGGGACTATGCGGACCCACCATACTTTACCATTTAATGCAAAGGCTATCATTTATTTACTTTGGTAGCCAATTGTTGAAGTTTCTATGAAAGAACTTGTTTTTCTTCAGTAGAAGAATCTCTTATCATATCGGTAAGATCATCTCCTAAATCTTTAATATAATGTTCAAGTTCTTTCATAGATTGTTGATCAGTAGCCTAGTTCTACTTACTCTCCATATACATGCGGCGACTATTATAAGTCTTATCAGCGGTATTATATAACCTCTAATCACGCCATTTTTCATCCCGCATCATATAAGGAGCGTATTCCATATAAGGAGTATAGTTGCGGGCACCGCCCATCCCAGAGCTACCCATGCCCGCACCACTACTACCGCTACCTTGATGATATGTAGGTTCCATATAATAGTTGATATTATTAAATGAGGAGTTTTCAGAATTTTCTTTCTCTTTCTTACTCTCTTCCATCGCTTCAATAATAGCGCAATAGTACATGGCTTCCTCTAAATCTTTTATCATATCAATAACTTCACCAAGTTCTTTAGCGTCAGTATGTTTTAGATCTCCTAATTGAGTTTGGACTAATCCTACTAAACTACATTTGATATTTTTTAAATTTTCCATCATGCCACCCTCTCTACATTAAGAATCGCGTTCTAAATATCGACGGGAACCGCAGATGTATTTTCGATGCTGATTTGTACGCAACATCCTCGTGCAACATCAATAGTAACCGCACGAGCCACATTATTAAATTCTTCTACTGCTCCTGGAGTTGAAATCATTGTAGTAGAAGTCAATGGTTCTCCATTTAATGCTATTGAAACACTAATTGGTTCTGTTGCTGTAGCATCAGCAGGTAAAGCAACATTCATAGAGCAATTTACTACGAATCTTGCTCTCCACTGGTTAGTAAGCCCACGAAGGGAGACTAAGCCAGAGCCTCCCCTGTGGAGAATACTAGGACTGCCCGCAGCGGTAACATCATTAAATACTACTACACCATTGGGAGCAACAGTTTGTAAAGCTGTAGCCGTAATTTCCATTTAGATTTCCTCCTTAGCCAGCAATGTTAAATGGGCCAGGGCCAAAGCCAGGAACGCCTGGGCCAAAACCGCCATAATATCCATTACCATTATATCCATAGCCATAAGCCCCAGTATAAGGATTGGCAACAAGATATGCAGGAGATGGAGTTGGCTGTAAGTGAGCTAACAAGTAAGCGTTCTGTTCACTCTGAGAGACTTGAGTTTTAAGAGCGTTATTCTCACTCTGTAATGCGGCAATTCTATCTTGCACTAAGAAGTCAAGGATAGAACGAGTATTAGCATTACAATTTTCCATAATATCGCGGGCGCCATCTGCGACAGCCTGGCGGTCTGCGCAAGCCTCAGTTGCGATATTATAATTAAGAGTTGCGAAACTGTTTGCGATATTCTAATCGGTCTAGCAGTTTGCTAATTGCTGTGCAGCCTGCATATTAGATAACTGTTGAGTTAATCCAAATGTATTCTGCATACCTGCGATTGTGTTGTTGTTAATTGCTTGATTGATGCTATTGGTATTCTGAAGATTTTGCATACCCATATGGCAGATATCAGACTGGATATTGCTGACGCCTGAATTTACCGCGGCAGTAGTAGTTGCAAAACCATTAAGGATACCAGTGTTGAGATTGTAAAAACCATTAGTGATGTTATCATTCATTGAATCAAAACCTACGAAAGCGGGAGTGATCACACCACCATTGTTTCCATTTCCCCATCCATTATTGCCCCAACCGCCAAAAGCAAAAAGGAAAAGAAGAATGAGCCACCAACCGCCATTGGCGCCACCGAAGAAATCTCCGCCTCCACGGTTGCCACTTGCGGCTGCGATGTCGGCTAAACTATAGCCATTTGTTGAATCGAACATATTGACATGTCCTCCTTTGATATATATTTTTACAGCCCTAAACTTTGTTTAAAGGCAGTAAATTCTTTATCAAAGTCTATACCCTTTTGAGCGCAAATATTTCTAGCAATTTTTTCAATATCTGCTGTATTATTTGCTTGGGCAAGACTCAGGAGGTTCTGTCCCATTGGTGAGTTCTACTAACGTAAAAAATCTAACATCATTTCTTGTGGGTTCTACTTCATTCTTACCATCTACATCATCTGTTGGATTGGATTCAATTAAAAAACCTCCTTAAATGTAGAAGGCTGCTATTGTTGTGGAGATGGCTATTGCTGTGGCTATAATGACTGAGTTAATGCGGTGATTGCTTGTTCAAATTCTTGTCTTGTAATATAATCACCATTTGGAACTCCTTCTGGAGGAAGAGGTTTTAACTCATACATATTAAGAGTAGCAATACCATTCATATCAATAGCTTTAGTGTAAATTCTTTTATTCGCTATATCAGGAAAATAGAATATTGACCCATCAAAATCAATAGATGTGGCTTTTACTTCTTCAAGACTGGAAACTGGATGCCCTTTTAAAAATAATGGAGGAGGAGGGGCATATGTTGGAGAGCCGATTGGTTTAGTGCCATTCTATTGCTAGTAGTAATTATACACATTAGACCTTCCTTTCTTAAAAAATTTCTTTGGTAATTCTTTACCAATTTATATTAAAATTTTTGGTAAATAATTTCATAATTTTTGCCAAAGAAAAGTCTTAATTTTTTCTTAAGAAAGGCGGTGCCGCATTCGCGCTTTATCCGGACGGATTAACCTGGAAACCGCAAGGCAAAAAAAAAGAGAAGAGATTCAATTAAGAATCTCTTCTCTTTTTTTATCTTACATATATCCAAATTCTTCCATCAACTTTAATATGCCCAGTTCCCCATTCTTCATAATCAGGGATTGCGCTAATTGTTCCAACAACAGCCTATGGGCATTTAAAATATTCTTCTGTTGTCAT
>OCVV011354928.1_pt1 | contig 15111 bp, 9 predicted proteins | sample 1539721 | NCBI WGS metagenome assembly OCVV01 (sample SAMN02144230, study PRJEB22623) | gut metagenome | biome: sheep rumen | host: Ovis aries | place: New Zealand
TTAGGTACGGCTTGTACTATTGAAGTGGTCAGCAACAAATATTCTGAACCAGAAAAATTCCTTCCTTCCTATCAGACTCCTTATCCGGGTGGATATGATCTGGAAGTTCAGGTTTATTCCGGCTTATGGATGATCAAATGGTTTGTCGATAACTTTGGTGCTGAAGATAAAAAAGAAGCCAAAGAACAGGGAATCTCTGTTGAAGAAGTTCTCAATCGTAAGATCCGTGATATTCCAGTTGGTTGTGATGGTCTTGTCTTACAACCGTATTGGCAGCCTGGTCTAAAGAGACCAAATGGAAAAGGTGGTATCATCGGCTTTTCTAGTGTCCATGGCAAATATCATATCTATCGCGCTATTTATGAAGGTATCGCCTTTGCCTTAAGAGAAGGTATGGATGAAATTGTCAAGAAGACGCATGTCATGCCATCTAAGTTGGTCATCTCCGGTGGCGGAAGCAATTCCCAGGAATTATGCCATATCATTGCGGATGTCTTTGGCATTCCTTGCACCATATCCAACGAAGTGGAATCCTCCACGATCGGCGGAGCTATGTCAGGCTTTGTTAATTCCGGTGTGTTTTCTTCACCTGTGGCAGCTAGAAAGGCCATGGTGACTCAAGGCAAGGTCATCAGACCAAATGAGGTCAATCATAAAATCTACAATCAGCTTTACAAGAAGGTATATCTTAAGATGTATCCTGGTCTTGCGAAAGCCTACGAGAACAACAAGAACTTCTATCTTGATGTTCAGGAATTCCAGAAAAATCAGAAATAAAAAGGATGCCTCTAGGAAAAACCTAGAGGCATTTTAGTTAAGTTGTTTTTTAGTTAAAACGACTTTCTTCTACTTGTTTGGCGTTGTAATCATATTCGGGATCGTTGAGGTTTGTTTCTGCGATTCTTTCACTTGCAATGGTCATGGAAATGTCGTTTAAGGTAGTGATGATATCGGTGAATTCATCCTTGATGGCAAGATAATCACAAGCCTGATCATAAGCCGAAGCTTCCTTATCTGGACCATTTGCAAGCATATCCTGATAGGCCTGGACGTTTTCTTTGATTTCTTCGACAAAATCGAGATAGACTAAGGCAAAGAAGGCGATTTGATAGCCGATATTTTCGGCGGTTTCTTTCTTCAGGTTCTGATAATGAGAGGTGTAACGTGTCTGGAAGTCGCTAGGAAGTGGCTGACCTTCGTTTGCTTTCTCAGTGTAATATTCGGCGATGGTGATGAATTTGGCTAAGCTATCTAAGAAAGCCTGATAGCTGTTCTTCATCTTTTCCAAGGCTTGTTCGGGCGTGCCGATTTCTGGTAATTCTTTTTCTAGGTTCATGATTATTTATCCTCGTATTTTTCTAGTGTGACCATCAAGGCTTTCAAGGAGGCTTTGTCTTCTTGTTGCTCGTCTGTGTCGTTGTCTCTGATCAATAGATGTCTAGTGACTTCTTCCTTCATTTCATCTAAAGACATTTCGTAGATGCCATCAAGGATGTTTACTCCTGTGTTGTCATCTTCTTCCGGGACGACATATGGGTTGATACCATATTCCTGGATGCCCGTTTCAATATCTTCAATCCAGGCATCGACTCTGAGAATGGAAAGAAGACGGATATAGAATTCCATGATGGATTCTTTAAAACTATCCTTGTCGATGTCATAAGGGCTGAAAGGAGAATCGGTGATGTTGTTGCTATCTTCTTTGTAGGTGAGAATCACATTCAAGTCTTCTAAAAGCAGGGTAGGGATGATATGAGCCTTGACTCCAAGTTCAGGAAGAACTCTGGAGTGAGAATCTACTTCCTTCATCATCGGAAGGTAGATGTTGTAGAGTTTATCCTGTAATTCGTAGGTGTCGTCATCAAATCTTTCTTCTTCGTCTAAGCCATCTTTGCCTTCCAAAGCGCCCTCTAAAGAAAGAAGGAAGGCAAACTTGTTTAAGGAAGCCTGGCAAGCTAGCGCTAATTCAGCATTCATCAATAGATGAAGTTCTCTTAATTTCATGGTATTCATATTGAGACTATTATAAAGTGTTGTTATTCCTAAAGATAGAAGAAAGATTAGAAAACGCTAACCTGAAATGTATAGTAGAATATAGGTATGATTACATTGCTATTGAAATTATTTGTCAAAGACTATCGCAATACCTCTAATCTGATTGTCCGTAAAAGATATGGACTTTTCGCTTCGTTTTTTGGTTTATTTACAAACTTGATCTTGTTTGTAGGCAAGATCTTCATCGGTGTTTTTCTTGGCCTTTATTCCATTGTCACGGATGCCATGAACAACTTATCTGATTTTGGTAATAACTTCATCAGCATCGTCGGGGTAAAAGTCAGCGCCAAGAAACCAGATAAGGAACATCCTTATGGTCATCAAAGAGCGGAATATATTCTTTCTTTGATCATCGGATGTATCGTCATCGGTTTATCCATGGTGATGTTTTATCAAGGATGTAGAGATATCTTTGCTTTCTTTGCTACTTTGATAGATACAGGTAAGCCACCAGTTGGTGAATTCTCTTATCCTTTATATGTGGTGACACTGGTTATCTTATCTGTTGCGATTGCAGGTAAATTACTCCAGGCATATGTTTATTTCAGTTTGGGTAAACGTATTGATTCGATGCCTCTTAAGGCGTTAGGAAAAGATGCCAGAAATGATATCATCACCACGACCTTTGTTATTATAGGTGTCATCCTCACCTGGTTTACTTCTTATGATTTTGATTGTTTCTTTACTTTAGTTGTCGCGATCTTTGTTCTTCTTTCTGGCGCTGGTATCATGAAGGAGGCAGCCTCAGCTCTCATCGGTCAGCAACCGAGCAAAGAATTGATTGAAGGTATTGTCAACATTGTGAAATCTCACGAAGATGTTTTAGGCATGCATGACTTGATGCTTCACTATTATGGTAATCTCGTTTATGGTGTGCTTCATGTAGAAGTCGATGATAGAGTTGATATCAATAATTCTCATGATGTGATTGATACGATTGAAAATGAAGCTCTGGATCAACTGAATGTCAACCTGACCATTCACATGGATCCAGTCAAGGTCAATGATCCAGAGACCAAGATGTTAAAAGAGGTGATCTTAGAATCTCTTCAGCAGCATTCGGATGTGAAAATCAAGATGCATGATCTTCATACGTTTTATAAAGATGATCTCTGTCACATTCATTTTGAACTGGTAGTACCAGAAGAAAATGATAACGAAGTGGAAGAGACGAGAATCAAAGAATATCTCATCGAATCTATCCGCAAGGCGTTTAAGAAGAATTTTGTTCTCGATATCGGCTTTGATAATAAGGTGATGGACCTTCTTGATGGGGTTTATCAGGAAGAAAAATAGCAAAAAATTAAGAATTATCCCTACTTTTTCGACTTGTTTTTTACTTTTGCCTTCTCTTACGTTATAATTGTGTGGTTTAAATTTGATTTTAAATATATTTATATTTAAGGAGTCCGCTTATGGAAAATAACAATCAGCAAGTCAAGCCTGCTCAGGATCTCAACGATCAGGAACAGCACAGAAGAGAAAAGTTAGCAATCTACAAGGAAAAAGGCATCGATCCTTTCGGTCAGAAATTCGATGTTGATTCCTGTGCCTCTGGTTTAAAAGAAACCTACGCCTATTTGGCTGACGAGGAAATCAAGGAAGATACTACTGTTAGTTTAGCCGGTAGAATCGTTTTACTCAGAAAGATGGGTAAAGCTTCTTTCTTCACTCTTCAGGATAAGACCGGTAAAATTCAGTGCTACATCCGTCAGGATGTTGTCGGTGAAGAGAACTACGCTTTATTCAAGATGGCTGATTTAGGTGATATCTGTGGTGTCGAAGGCCATATGATGAAGACCAAGACTGGTGAAATCACCATCCGTGTTTCCAAATACACTCATCTTGTCAAAGCCTTACATCCACTTCCAGATAAGTTCCATGGTTTAACTGATCCAGAAGATAGAAGAAGACGTCGTTATGTTGACCTTATCGTCAACGATGATACCAGAAGAACTTCCTTCATGAGACCAAGACTTGTCTCCGGTATCCGTCGCTTCATGGATTCTTTAGGTTTCATGGAAGTCGAAACTCCAATCTTGAGTTCTGTCTTGACTGGTGCTTCTGCTAGACCATTTGTCACTCATTTCAATGCTTTGGATGAAGAATTCTATCTTCGTATCGCTACCGAATTACATTTGAAGAGACTTCTTGTTGGCGGTATGGAAAGAGTTTATGAAATCGGTCGTATCTTCCGTAACGAAGGTATCGATACCACTCATAACCCAGAATTCACTACTATGGAAGCTTATCAGGCCTTTGGTAATCTTGATGATATGATGAAGATGACCGAAGACTTGTTCCACTATCTTGCTAAGGAAGTCGTCGGCAAGGAACAGTTCAACTGGTTAGGTCATGAAATTGATATCTCCAAGCCATTCAAGAAGGTCAATATGTGCGATGCCATCAAGGAAAAGACTGGTGTCGACTTCTATCAGATTGATACCCTTGAAGGTGCTAAGGAAGTTGCTGCTAAGTTTAATGTTGAAGTTGAACCTCACTTCTTATGGGGTCATATCGTCAATGCCTTCTTTGAAAAGTTCTGCGAAGAAGATTTGATTCAGCCAACCTTCTTATGTGGTCATCCAGCTGATATCTCTCCTTTGACCAAGAAGGATCCAAATGATCCAAGATTCGTTCAGAGATTTGAAATGTATATCTCCACTAAGGAAATGTGCAACGCCTACACTGAACTTAACGATCCAATCGATCAGAGAGCTCGTTTTGAAGAACAACTCAAGGAAAGAGAGAATGGTAACGAAGAAGCCAATGAAATCGACTATGATTTCTTAGAGGCTTTGGAATATGGTATGCCACCGGCTGGCGGTATCGGTTATGGTATCGACCGTATGTGCATGTTCTTTGCGGAAACCGATTCTATCCGTGATGTCCTCCTCTTCCCAACCTTAAAGAGAAAGTAAAGTTTGATTGCGAGGGGGAATTCTCCTCGCAATTTTAATAGAAAGGCTTACATATGAAATTATCAAAAAAGACAGCGATAGAAATTCTCAATGCTGGTTTGACTACCGGTGCGGATTACGCAGAGATTTACTATCAGGATAACTTGACCAATTCCTACGCCAGAAGATTCAAGAAAGTCTATTCCGTCAGCGGTGGTAAGACTTGTGGTGTTGGCATCCGTTTGTTAAAGGGTGTCAAACAGGTTTACGGCTATACTTCTGATTTATCTAAGAAGGCTTTATTAGAACTCGCTAAGGAATTAGCCTTAGGTTTTGATGGCAAACAGGAATTGGAAGTCACTTCCTTAAAAGAGAAGAAACATAAGAACCTTATTCCTGTTGAGATTCCTCACTCTTCCTGGACGACTGAAGACAAACTTTCTTATCTTGAAGAAGGGGAAAAGGCTGCTTATGCCGTTTCTGAAAAAGTTCAGGATGTCATGACTCGTCTTATGGAAGAAGACGAACATGTAGAAATCTATAACTCTGATGGTGAAATCCATCAGGATAACAGATGCAGAACCAGAATCATGGTTTTAGCCGTTGCTAGCGATGGCAAACAGTTCCAGCAGGACTATGCTGGTCCAGGCTTATCCAAAGGCTTGGAATTCTTAAACGAAACTGACTTTAAGACTTTATGTAAGGAGACTGCTGAAACGGCGGTTGCTCTTCTTGATGCTCCAGAAGGCCCAAGTGGTGAAATGCCAGTTGTTCTTGGTAACAACTTTGGCGGTGTCTTGTTCCATGAAGCCTGTGGTCATCCACTTGAAGGTAGCGCCATTTCCAAGGATACTTCTCCTTTTGCTGGTAAACTTGGTCAGAAGATCGCTTCGGATGTTGTCAACGCGGTTGATGATGGTACCATCGTCAATGGCTGGGGCAGTGAAAGTGTGGATGATGAAGGCCATGCTCCTACCTGCAATCAGTTGATTAAGGATGGCGTGCTTGTTTCCTACATGCTTGATCGTTATACAGCCAGAAGAATGAAGGAAGATGTCAAAGCTACCGGTTCCTGTAGAAGAGAATCCTATCGTTATATGCCAACCACTCGTATGACCAACACCTATATCTGTGGTGGTTCTTCTGATCCAAAGGATATCATCGCTTCCGTCAAAAATGGTATCTATTGCAAAGGTTTCACCGGTGGACAGGTCGATCCCTCTACCGATCAGTTCATCTTCACTTCTGATGTCGCTTATCTCATCAAGGATGGTAAGATTGACCATCTGATCAAACCGGTCTCTTTAATCGGTTATGGTTATGAAATTCTTCCTCGTATCACCATGGTCGGCAACGACTGTACAAGAGCCCCTGGTGTCTGTGGTGCTGCTTCTGGTTCCTGCTATGTGGAAGTTGGTCAGCCGACATTACTCATTTCCAAGATGCTTGTCGGTGGCGCTGGAGGTAACGAATAATGAGATTGAATCTGAAAAAATATTTTGAAGAAGCCAAGAAACTTGGCTTAGAACCATATCAGGTCAGCTATTCTGTTTCTACCGAAGCTTCCGTTGAAGTCTTCAATGGTGAAGTCGAACAACAGCAGATCGGTACCGCTCAGGATATCTCGGCCAAGGGTATATTTGAAGGAAAACAAGGTTCTTTTGCTACGGATGCGATTGATAATCTTACGCCAGCTTTCATGGCAAATAAGGTCTTAGAAAGCGCCAAGTTTGGTAAGGAAGCTAACGCCGATGATTATTTCAAAGGTGGTAAGAAATATAAGAAAGCCAAGACTGCCTTAAAGGAATTCAAACCTGCAACCTTAAAAGAGTTAAGAGAATTTGCTCTTGAATTATGTAAGGAAGTCAAGTCTAGAGATCCGCGTCTTGATAAAGTCTCTATTGATGTGACCATGCAGACTTCTGAAAGCATGAAAGCCAACTCCTATGGTATGAAATGCTCTGATAAGATGACCTACTTCTTCGGTTATATTTCTATTGTTGCTCAGGATGAAAAAGGTGAACCAAGAAGCGGTGGAAAGTCCTTCAATTCCCCAAAGTCCTTAGAAGATTTAAGAAAGCATGCCTTAGAAGCGATTGATGAAGCCATCCATAGCGCTGTTGACTTTTTTGGTACTGGTCCATGCAAATCCAAGACCTATAAGACTGTCTTATCGAGATCTTCATTTGGTTCCTTGTTAGGTTTCTTCTTAGGTCAACTCAATGCCAAATCCGTTCAGAAACATTTATCCTTGTTTGAAGGAAAGAAGGGTACTCAGATCGTTTCTAAATTGTTGACCATGAAGAACATGCCTCATGTCACTTCTCCGTCTGCTTCAAGTTATGATGCCGATGGTTATCCAACTCTGGATTTCACTTTCATCAAGAATGGTGTCTTAGAAGATTATTTCTATTCTGTTGAAACTGCTAATGTGGAAAACAGAGAATCCAATGGTTGCTCCTCTGGTAACGGCAACGGTAGTCCAACCTTGGTGGTTGTCAAAACTGGAAAACACGATCTTGATTCCTTGTTTGCCAAAATCAAGAACGGTTTATACATCACTTCCGTTTCTGGTTTAAACTCTGGCATCAATGGCCAGACGTTGGACTTCTCTTTACCATGTGAAGGCTATATCATCAAGGATGGTAAGAAGGAAGGTGCCCTTTCCATGATGGTCATGGCTGGTAACTTACAAAACTTGTTTAATAGTGTCATTGCCGTTGGTAATGATATTGATCCTGAACAGGCTAGATTCATCCCATCTATCGCTGTGAAAGGATTGGCTGTCTCTGGTAAATAATTGAAAAACAAAAAATAGAAAAGAAGTGTACAGAACTTCTCCTTGGTCCAACAAGAGGGGTTCAGTACACTTTTGTTTTTTCGGTTTTTAGATTTGAAAAAAAGCTGTTGATCAGCTCACATATTTATGTGGCTTTTCAACAGCATTTTTAAAGGACAATAATTAGATTTCAAACACCATGGTTAATGTGCCGTCTTCTAAGTCTTCAGAAGAGATTGTAACGGTAATGACACCGTTATCATAGACCATAGAAACGATTTCGTCGCCGTCATTATCAGCAACAATATCACTCAATATGATTTGACCAGTGGTGGCGTTGTAATGGAAACTGAAGTGATACTCGGTAAAGCCATCGCTCATAGTAAGTTCACCGGTTCCATTCTTATTGAATGTGATGTTGGAACTATAGTCTTCATCATACCAATAATCAGAGGTTAATTCATCGGTGATATCTTCACCTGTTTGAGCCGCTTGCTTGATGGTATAGGTGATGGTGGAGGTGACTTTTTCGCCACTAGCATTAACACCATTAGAAGTGACGGAGACTACGACTTCTTCACCAACAGTGGCGTCTTCCTTGGCAGTGACAGTATAAGAACCATCAGAATTGTTGACTAAGGTAGCCAAGGATTCTCCTTTGGTGATCTTAGCAGTTGTCCCCTCTTGGGTTTCACCAACTGGTAAAACGTTGGCAGAGAAGGTGTCAGAACGACCCTGAACCAAGTCTTTATTCGAAGAGGTGAGATTAACAGCGGTGACGGGATGATATAAGACGTCTAAGACTAAGACTTTTTCTAAACCTGTAGAAGATGAGAAGGTGATCTTGGTTTTACCGATGTTATTGAATCTGACTTCTGTATCAGAAACCTTCATGGCAACGTTATAGTCATATTCGCCTTCATTTTCGACACTCTTGATGGTGATTGGATCGATTGCTGCATTGGCGGTAGATGGAGCAAAGGTTGGAACCGTGAACTTTAACTTGGAAGTGGATTTATAGATCTTATAACCGGTGGTTTCATCACCAAACTGAGTCGAGAAGGCTGGAGTGTAGTCCGTGTAGTACCATCCACTTGGATTAAGAGTGGAATCACCAGCAACTTTGGTGTCAAAGACAAAACTCATTTCATACTTAGTGGTTTGAGAAGAAGGGGCATTTTCTGGTAATTTACCATCGACTAAAACACTCGTATCAAAGAGATCTTTCTGGTAATCGATCATGGTGATAAAACCAGAAGAGGTGGTAATCTTAGCTGTGGTCGTACAATAGGCTTCTAAAGAACTTTCACCAGCTTGGATATTGTAACTTGAAGTCAAGGTGGTGGTATTTGTGGTTTCATCCACACTGGCTTTCATATTCTCTAAGGCTTCTTTGGAGGCAAAGTCGTCTTCGGCAAAAAGAAGTCCGGTATCTTTGGAAGTGATCAGATTTTCAAAACCATACTGGTTATTGAAGAAGAAGTGACTGGCTTGGAACGCATATCTTTCATCAGTGGCATTGGTGACTCTTGTAATATCTTCTTTGCCATCGATGGTCTTGATTTCATAATAGACATTCTGTTCTTTATCCAGGGTTCTGATTTTGGTGTAATCACTAGACTTGTTTTCGGGAGTAGAAACCTTGGTTTCTTTGACCATGTCAGTGAATAATTCAGAAGTGTAGGTGACGATGTTTTCACTATCGGATTTATCTTTGAAGATGGCCTTGGTCAGTTTAGAGGCTTCTAAGGTGAGGTTCTTGCTAAATGCACTATTCAAAGAGGCTAAGACATCAGCACCATTGTTGATGACCTTGAAAGTGATGTCACTTTTAATCTGGGTGTTACGAATCATCGCATTGACTGTAACAGTACCGATTTTATCTTTGAAGGTAACAACACCTTCAGCAGAAACAGAGGCGATGTCTTCCTTACCTTCTTGAATGGTATAGTCGACGGATTTATCTATTGCATTTTCAGGAGAGACAGTAGCGGTCAACTGGATGGTGGAATTGGTGTAGACGACATACTGGTTGTTACTTTCTTTTGTTCCAGCAGGGACACTCAAAGTTAAACTAGCAGCATCGATTTTGCTAGAAGAACTTGTTGATTCTACAGATGAGGTGGTATCACTAGAAGAGGTAGAGGAAACGATAGAGGAGTCATTCCTACCACAAGAGGCTAATAAGATTAAGGAGAGAAGGGTTAAACATAAACGATTTGTTTTCATAACAATAATTCCTTTCAATTTGCTTAGTTATTGAATCCTAATGAACGAATCTGGGAGGCGAGGATTGGGGGAACGACGGCTGTGCCATATTGATCAAATCTTACGATGTCATAACCATAAGTCTGCTGACCAAAAGCATCCGTGTAGGAATAAAGATAACGAAGAGAAGAGATATTCTTGGTTTGGCTATCTACCATCATTTCTAATGAGGATGGAATCATATATTCAGAGAATGGACCACCGATGATAGAAGAAGAAAGATTGATGACATGATCTTTTGGAATATAGTTACCGTTTTGATTGATGGTAAGAACATCAGCAGAGAGATTCATACCGATGATGTCATCTAATGTGACCTCTTCATCAAGTGAAGCGAGGGTCTCTTCATCAATGGTGACAACGTTTTTGTTATTCTCGGTTGTAACATCAAAAGGAATGATTCGGTTATCCTTTTGAACAAAGCCGAAGCGGGAAGTAACATCATTGTTGGTGGAGTTGATATAGACAATATCTTTATCCACGATGACTTCCGTCTGGATGGCGCTATTGCCAGAATAATCATAGGTCTGATAACGGAATTGTTTGCCTGCCTTGAGCTGATCTAGACTAGTTTGAATCTGATCGTTTTCTTCCTGGTGAGCAAATGGTTTTAATTCCTTGATGGTGGCGGTAGAGGAGAAGGTGGTGTTGATGGTGTAATAGAAGGTGTTATAGTTATCATCACTGTCTAATCCGGTGGTGGAAACTAGACTGATTTCATCATCAGAGATAACCATATCCATACTCTGAATTCCTAAATTGAGGTAAGTGAAGGAATAAAACAAGGAAGTTGGGAAAGCGCCAAAGTAATGATAGGTGTTTTCTCCTGTCTTTCTAAAGGCGGTCGCATCAAAGGATGTACTTGGCCAGTTTAGATCATCCCACTTGATTTCCATGTCGTTATAGGCTAACTGATTATTCGCATCAATACCGATTTCCAAAGCGTTTCCGTTTTCTCCTTTTTTAAAGAGAGTGGAGGAGACACTCTGGTCTAATTTATCTTCTGAAGTGATAGAGAGATAATCATTGTTGAAAGAAAGAGTGCTTTCCAGCGCTAAGGACTTAGGTTCATCCTGTAAGTGGAGATAGACACTGGATTTGCTGGTCAAGGAATCACTTAAAAGGATGTTGGTTTTTTCTTTCTCGATTGCCTCAGCAGGGATTTTATAATGGCTGAGATAAGCGTCGATTTTTTCTTCTGTGGCATAATTGACATCTTCGAAACTGGCTTTGACGTATTCTACTTCTTTACCAGAACCATCAAGAGATAAACCTTGGATGGAGAAATAAAGCTTAGACTTATCTTCTTCATCAAAACTGAAGACAACCTGGTTATAGAGTTCGTTTAGGGCTTCTGTGGTGTGGCCGGTGATTGCTGCTAACACAGTGATGACTAAGATATCATCGCTGTAGAAGATGCCATCCTGGCTTTGCTTGATGTGGCTAGGAAGCATGGGTTCTTTCGCTTTGTTTAGCAAGGACAAGGTGTTGACGTCATCAAGGCTTTGCGATGGTTTTCCATTGTAGTTGAGGACAGAACCAATTTTGACGTGATCTTCCTCATCCAGGGTATAGGAATACATGACCTCACCACGGATTTCTTTCTGATTGTAGTAATTGGTCATCACACCACCGCTTCTGGAGATGGAAAGGTAATAGTAGTTGAAGGAATAGACATCGTGGTATTCTTGACCTTCTACTTCATAGTTGAGACGGTAAATTCCGTTATCACCCATTAAGGAAAGACCATCATAGATACCATAAGTGCTCTGTTCCCATTCATAGACTGGAGTAGTAGGCTGTCTAGAAGAACTATCCATGATGGAAGAAGAGATAGAAGAATTATCCTCTACAGAGAGGATAGAGGAAGTGTTCGCATTGCAAGAGGTAAGCAAGGAAAGACTTAATATCATTAGAATCTGTTTTTTCATATTTGTATAATCCTGATTACTGTGGAAGAGAGAATTCAAATCCTTCTTGTGGTCCATTTGCATGACGTTTGATAGCCGCATAGGCAGTAGTGATGTCGTTGCTATCTTCGCAAATGTAGTACAAGTTCTTGCCATCGCCATCTTTCTGGATGGAGACATGTTCTACATCAGCCTTTAACATCGTTTCGAAGTCATCCATATAGTGAATTGGATCTTCGCTTAAACTCCAGTTGAGAACATTGTTCTCATCATAGACATAGACAAAGACTTTTCTGTTCATGTTCTCGCTGGTGTGATTGATTTCCGCAGAGACCCATAAACCAAACAAAGTTTCACAATAGAGATAAGGAAGCTTCTTGGCGACTTCTTCACCAAATAAGGAGACAAGCCCCTTGTAGGCAGAATCTTCCACAATCCAGGAAGTTGGAGTGGAATAATCAGTGAAATTATCTAACTTCTCTTTGATCTCATCAGGAATAGTAGTGACTTCATAGTCGCTGAATTCCACGACTTGATATCCTCTTAAGCGATCGTGATTGAAGGAATAACGATAACGGATCGTTTCAAGAAGATTTGGATTAGTCTTGGCATAGGTCATGGTCAACATGTTGTCGACGATGTGATCTTTATGATCTCCGACGATAATGTGATCGCCAATATCATGGATTGCTGTCTTCAATCTGATTTCTCTTGTCTGTGGGTTAGAAATTTTGAACAATTCGGCAGCGGCATCAAAACCGATCAGATCCTTCAAGGAAGTGTTTTCTAATGCGACACCAGCAGAGCGGACTAAGCCATCCTTGTTGATGATGAACTTGACCCACTTATCTTCTTTCTTGACGTAGCCAGAATACTTTGAGAATGGTAAAATGCCTGTTTCAGAAGTGGAATCAGCCATAGTGCCATGCTGAATCTCTAAGATGGTGTCAGCAGTATATTTGATTTCACGATAGGATTCTTCGCTGGCATCTTCATCGCGGATGGTGACAGAGAAGGATTTGCTGCCATCGAAATTATCAAAGATGGCTTTGATGTGAGCAGTGTTAGTATCCTCACTCATCTTAGTTGGCATACTAGGAGTGGTATAAGAAGAAACAGAGACGTTAGCTTCATGATAGGAGAGCGTACCAAAGGTGCCAAAGTAGTTATCAAAACGAAGAATGATGTTGGATAGTTTGTCGTGATCAAAACAAAAATCGATACTGCGAGATCCATAATCGGAAGAGAGATAGGAAGTAGATTTATAGATACCTTTAGCATTGGGGCCAAAATAGCGATAGGTATCATCGTCGATTTTGACAAGATCAGCCTTGCTCAGGTTGTCTTTCAGCATGTAGGTTAAGGAAGACCATTTCTGATTGGTGTCTTTATGAGCAATGGTGTTTCTGCCATCAAGATAAATCATAAAGGCGTTATCACTATCCGTCTTCTTTTCATAGATGGTGTTCTTTTCCATATCTTCCATCGCTTCAGGAAGGTCGATGGAATAAAGCGTGTTACCAGCATGGATGGAAGTAGTGGCAATAGGGTTATGATAGTTATCTTCTTCATCATCGGCATAGATGACTTCGTCAATGTTGGCGACAAAGTCATGTTCGGAAATGATGTCTTCAAACTGAGCGTCAGAAATAGGTTCAAAGGTGTGGTCAGTAGCAAGATAAGCATTCATCTTGTCATTGTTGGCTTTGTTGATGTCTTTGAAGGTGCCGGAATCATAATCCACAAATTCGTTTTCTTTGATGGTCAAGAGAGTAAAGACGAGGTTTTCTTCCTTATCCAAGGAGAAACGAACCTGGGAAAAGGAATCATCTTCGGTCTCAAGAGAATAGTTCAGAGCATAGCCTAAGGCATAAAGGATTTCATATCCTGCATCAGAAAGATAAAGATATCCTTCATTCTGAACAAAGTCATCACTAGTAACAGTCTTGATGTTCTTCATTGGATTTAAGGAATCTAAGGAGGTGAGGTTTTCTTGGCTTTCGGAGTATACTTCGTTTTCCAAGACGACATGTTCATCCTTCATGGAATAGCGATAAGCGACTTTCTTGGAAACATCCTGAACAGAATTAGTTAAAAGATAACCATCAGGAGTTAGGGAAGATTCGCGGTAGATATAGTTCTTGCTATAGGTATCGATATATGTCTTCGCTCCCGTGGAATAGTTTTGCGTGTTATAAACGTTATAGCTGTCGGCTGATCTGATGGCATTGAGTTTTTCCGCTAAAAGAGTCTTCGTCAAAATAGCAGGTGTGCTCATTGATGAAGAACTAGAATCATCACTTGTATCTATAATTGAAGAGATGACACTAGATTGACTTGTAGAATCAGAACTGTTTAAAGAACTGTCATTCTGATTTCCACAAGCGGTAAGAAACAACAAAGCGGTCAACGCCAAAAGTGAAATTCTTTTCTGCATTTTCCTTCTACCTCCATGAAATATGAAATCGCATTTCAATAAAATTTAAATAAAACTCGACATTGCATTATACCAAAATGTCGATAAACACGGAATTTTTTATTCGTCGAAAATTACGAATGGAGGTTTTTTGCAACTTTTTCAATAAAAATTCAATGAATCATAACTTGATTTCTTGAAGAAAAAAGAGGGATAAATTTTCCATAGTAAAAGGCGGTTTACAAAATCAAAATCTGAGGAATAATCCTCAAGTTTCCTCTCTAGAGAGTATATAATAATGATGCTATGAGAAAAGAAAGACCAAGTTTTAAAACTGATCAGGAAACCATTCCTTATCTTGAAGAAGCCAGAAGATATTATCTAGGCCGCAGTATCATCGACTTATTGATCGCTCTTTTATTTGCTCTTGCAGGTATTGCCTTATTGTTAATTGGAAGCATTTTTGAGCAAGGACGTTTTATCCTTATCTTTGGAATTCTAGGATTAGCCTTGCTTCTTCTGGTTCCAATTATCTTTATCTTGAAAGCAAAAAGAAGACCTCGTCAGTTCAAGATGGCTTTATATAGCACCCTGCTTCTTCTTTATGCGTTTGCTTCTTATGATAATTTTGCTTTCATGTATCAACTTGATGAAGAAAGAGAAAAGAAGGAATTTCTGTTAAAAGAATTTAAACCACTTCAGGAAGATGCCACTTCTCGATATAAAGGTAACATGCATAAGGTTACCTTTACTTCCTTTGCCTATACCTATAAGCAAAATCAG
>OCVV011177714.1_pt1 | contig 15105 bp, 9 predicted proteins | sample 1539721 | NCBI WGS metagenome assembly OCVV01 (sample SAMN02144230, study PRJEB22623) | gut metagenome | biome: sheep rumen | host: Ovis aries | place: New Zealand
AAAGATGTTTTTAAGGTGAAGTCCGATGTTGTCAGTTGAGCAGTCAAACAGCATACTCATAGCTTTTTGACTACACCAAACAGTCTTATCCTTGTAATAGACTTCAACACCTTGTTCCTTCCCCTCTATCTGGAATATCAGGAACTCTGCAGTACTATTTCTTATTTCTCTCCGCTTTGCCATATATTTATAACGTATTATCTTGTTTCTTTATTTCCCTTCTTTTCTATATACATCACTTAAAGAAGCACCCGATTCATTCTTCCAATCACTCCAACCATTGGATGATCTTCCTAGAACTACAGAAGAAGCCGTACTTGGAGATGCAAATGAGTAATCTTTTTTGAGAAGATAAATACCATCTATTAGTTGGCAATAATTAGATGTAATATCTCTATATGCATCTTTTCGGTTGAAACTTTTCGATGTCTGTCCATTTATCTTACTTCCTGCAAGTAGCTTGAATGTATTTGTGACAGAATCATATATACCTATACCAAGAGCCCCCCTTTGATTTTTCACATAAAATTTTACAGAGGTTAAAGGGGAAGCATCAGATAGTTTTTGGTATGAATCTTTTGTTAGTACTATATGCGGAACTTCTAACTTGATACTAGAAGAATTATTGATATTATGCTTTATGGTGAACTCCACGTCTGTTCTTAACTGGCTACATAGCACATCTACAACTTCTTGAATTGATGGTATAATCTCCTTTTTCAAAACTTCTTGTTCCTTACTACGAATTTGAAGTTCTATTTCTGTTGTATCCAAACCTAAGCTTTTGAGCCTGTCAAAGGATGTGTATAGTTCACCTAATGTTGCCATAACTATCTTGCTATTTTTATTAAAGCTTCAGCAATTGCATTCGAATCTTCCATTGTATTATATTTTCCAAACGATACTCTTATTGTACCTTTTGCATACTCTAGTGGCAGATTGATTGCTTTGAGTACATGTGATACTTGAGTATTCTTGCTATCGCAAGCGGAACCAGTGGAAACGCAGATGCCTAGTAAGTCAAGACGATGAAGGAGAGTCTCTCCATCCAAATTTTCGAAAGAAAGGCTCATTAAACCAGGTAATTGGTTTGTCCCATTTCTTACCACGGACACAGAAGATTTCCTTAATTTATCAACAAGATTATCTTCTAAGTCATGTAGATGACGTTGGTTATTTTCCATTTCTTCGATATTTTCACGCAGTGCAACAGCCATAGCCACAATTGCAGCAACATTCTCTGTTCCCGCACGTAATCCGAACTCTTGTGTTCCGCCATTGATTAAGGACTGTATTTTCGTTCCTTGGCGAACATACAAAAATCCAATACCTTTTGGACCATTGAATTTATGGCCAGATGCAGAAAGTAAATCAATATCCAATTCTTTTACATTGATGTCTATATGTCCCATAGCTTGTACAGCATCGGTATGAAGCGTCGCAGACATTTCTCTTGCCATCAGACCATATTGCCTGATTGGCTCTATAGTGCCTATCTCATTGTTTGCCATCATTATTGATATTAAACTATCTTGAGATAATCTCTTCTTTATCTCGTCAGGACATATGATGCCATTAGCAAACACCGGTAGATAACTAACTCTACCGTTCTGCCTAGCCACAAATTGGCAAGCATTTAATATCGCATGGTGTTCTATTTCTGTAGTTAAGATGTTTTGGCCATTTAACCATGCATTCTTAATGACCCAATTGTCACTTTCGCTACCGCCAGATGTAAAATATATTTCGTCTGGTTTAGCGCCGATGCAATCTGCTATTGTTTCACGAGCTCCTCTTAGTGCTTTCTTAGAATACCTTGAAAATGAGTAAGGTTGAGATGCATTACTAAAATCCGTAGATAAATAACGAATCATAGAATCCATAGCAGCTTGGCTCATCTGAGTTGTGGCTGCATTATCAGCATATATAATCTTTTTTGCCATTATTATGCAAATAATTTACACCCTTCTTCTTTGAACTCTTCTATTTTGTCAAGAATGTCTTGCACTTCGCATTCAAGATAGTCGGCCAAGCAATCCAGACAATAGTATGTAGGAATATCTTCACCCAACAACTTCTTGTTGATACCTATAGTGTCTTTATCTAAATCTTGTTTGTCACAGGCGATACAATTTATTTTACTCATTGCTTATATCCTTAACTGAAAAATGAGGCATGTCTTTTCCTCGGAATTGAGTATCAAGAATGCCAAGTTGACGCAAAATAATACCTCTCATTGCCACTGCGGGGCGTAAACAATAGTGTTGGAACTCACGGACATTAATGTCTTCTATACTACGAACATTGGGGAAAAGAAGCTTAAGATATGCAGTAGCAATTCGTTTAACAGCCTCAGTATTTCGTGTATCAGCATCATTTGGATAATCAACAATCCTATCTACTATAGCACGATATGAAGCATCATCTCTTAACATATGCATGATAGTACAGAAGTATTCTGAATTGAGAGCCCATCCTTGTATTTTTAGCCCTTCATTCATCCGCGGAATATCCCATCCTTTGATGAAACCATGAATACGATCCACGAGAGCACTAGTTTTGAATATAGTAGGAAGACTATCGAACATATTTTGGAACTCATCCATTTTCTCCTCATCGATATTTCCTAGCATTACGAAGCCTGCTTCTGCAACATCATTTTTATCTCCTATCTTGACTGTACCTTGCTCCATATACCCCTGAAGAGTTTGCGTCATCTCATTAGGATTATCAAACTCCACCTTTTGAATTTCATCAAAAGCGATGTAATCATGGAAAAAGACAAGGCCATCCTCTCTGCGGCCTAAGTCATAGAAGAGTTTTGCGCGAGTCATTTTTCCTGCAGAAAGGTAACCATATCGGCTAACTCCACCAAATAGATAGGATTTTCCTGTTCCCTTAGGAGCGAGCTCTATAAGGTTCAAACGCTTTTCAACAAAAGGCAAGAGGCGTGTTAGCATAGCGAGTTTGGTATGTTCATCTGAATAGCCTTCAGCATTATAGTCAATAGCACCGAGAATAACATCAATCCATTCGTGAATATCAAACTCCTGACGAACATCTTTGTAGAAATCAAGATCAATGGAGTATGGACAGAAATTCTTAAAGCTAACGAGTTTTATTTTACCTTTAATTTTTCCTTCAGGATATTTATATCCCAACTCCACCACGCCCCATGTTTCTTTAGCTTTAACAAGTTCTTCTTTGCAATCCTCCCATATATGGGATTCAATAATGGTTTCCTTGTTTGTAAGGCCGAAGTCTGGTAATGAGAAGGTCACTTCCTGATTTTGAATATTAATGTCAACAGATATTCTGGCAAGCACCTTGACTCGCTCACCCTCCATGACAATTCTATCTTTAATTTCTGTCCAATCTGTTTTGGATGGAATATACGAACGTACAAATTCCGTTATCTCTTCTACGTCAAACTTGCCTTCTTCGTCTTCAAACATCTTTAGTAACCAGTCGCGAAGAAAAGATGGTAATTTGAGCCCCTTGAAGAAATTACTTTCCTTCAAGTCCTTATAGACAACCATGTCTTCAAAACAATCTCGTAATTTATTTTGCATAATAATCATGTCTTTTTAGAAATATCTATTTTCAGTGGCACCCGCACTTTTTGCCTCAAACACTAGTCCTTCCGCTATGCGAGTATTACTAATATATACATCAATGGTATGTTTACCGCGTTTCACATCTGGCATATCTACGTTATATATGTATTTAGTATCAGATGGAATCGCATCGTAGTATTTGCCATTACACAGTACTTTGGCTTTATCTATTTGTTTAGCTATGAATATCTGTATTTTGGCTTTTATCTTAAAGCTAACTATAATAGTCCGATAATCTTTGCATATTTCACACTTTGGTTTATCACCGGCTTTACGAATCTCAATGATTGGTACAATCACTTCTTCCAGTGTTGCGCCTCCATGGACTTCAACATTGGCCTTCCGTCCACCTTTGAATCTGTCGTAATTGGCAATGCACCAGAATCCATTATCTTCTGCTGCGAAATCAGGCTTTTCATCGAGATCTGACTTTGGGCAACATCTACCAGAATGTTGGCCTTTTTCTTTTACTTCCCATTTGTTTTCAGATTCATTTATTACTGCCAAACGACTTGCACCATGGTCTGAAATCAGATAAATGCACTCAGCCCCATCATGTAGGTCTTTCTCGGCATTATCCAACACTTTATCTAGAATATTCATTTCTTCAATGAGGTGGATGGGAAGTTTGGTCTGCTCATAGTTGTAATTGCCATTTCCTTCATGCTTAAGGCTATCTAAGTCTTTTACGTCAACATGATTTTTGAAATCTGTAATAAACTCTTTGTTCATACAGGTGATTGAAGGTAATTCGCAGTAAGCTAAATCTACATCAAATGACATATTCTTTGCATAACATGATTCCCTAATGTAGTTAAGGAATTCTACGCCAAGTGCATCAACGAAGTATAGCTTTGATTGTTCTTTGTCCTTTTTCGATACAATTGAAGATCGACGGTCTAGCAACGAATAGTATATACGATTTGTGGCATATTGATTAACAAACTTCCGCTGTTCATCCGTAATTTTGTTGGTAACCTTGCAATACTTATATTCATTGAAGTATTCGGTCAACTCATTGTGTCCGTAGTCATATGCTTGTAAATAGCTACTTAAAGCAGGATAGACTAATGACAAAATAGATGTCAAAGAACTTTTTTCGTATTTAAAATCATTTATAAGACTTATTATTAACTCTTTTTCCTGTATTGAAGTGTCTGTCAAATAAAAAATAGCCTTCTCTTCCTTTGAAAGGACCTGTTTGCAAAATGTTGAACGTACTGCTATAGGTGCGTTGAGTTTGGAAAGAATTTCTTTTCTCTCTTTGTACAGGGAAGGATATGTTTTCTTGCTGCAATTAAAATCTAAGATTAATGAATATAGGTAATCCCAGAATTCTCTTATATTACTAGATTTATTGACAACTTTAGCCAAATATTCATTGCCTTGGATGCCAAAACACTTCATAGCCAGGTAGTAACACCATTGTTCATTGGGCGCGTTCCCTTCTATATTTCCAATGTTATGAGCCAGAGATGATAGGGAGCCAAACTTCTTGATTATACAGTCGGTCCAATTATCATATTTTTCTAGTTCCTTAGCAAGCCAGTTCCATTGTTCTTCAGTACCAGTATCTGTCCCCAATGAAAGCAACTCAGGGTTAGTCTTTGATAAAATATCAAAAGACGACGAATTTTGAATGATTGGATAGAGAGAGTTGGGGAAGTCTGATTTTTGCTTGTTAGTAACAATGTATACCGTATCGGTTTCAGAGGTTTCAACATAGCTTGCAAAGCTGTTAAGACCTTCCACAACTGCATCTATTTTTGTTTTAAATTCCTTAGAAACAAAAAATAATGTGGGTAATTTGTATTCACTTTCAAATAATGAATCGATCTTAATTATCTTATTTGAAGCCTCTATACGGGGATCAGAAAATCTAAGATAATCTGCACATTTATAGGTCACAACGACAAGTTTACCCTCAATACTCATATCAAGTATTGAACGAAGTTTGGATTTAAGAAACTCTTCACCTTCAATCTTCATGAATGATGACAAATGCAAAAGAAAGGTGCGTTTCTTTCTTGTCTGCATTTCGTGCAGTAACTTATCTATCTGTGGCAGCCGATCTCCGCCACAAAATAAGGAAGAAAGATAGAATTCATTAGCCCCTATCTTAAACTTATCTTGTAGCATTTCCAAACCTGGTATATCAGCCACATCTACGATAATAGGTGTCGATGAAGCTGATTCCAAGTATTTGGCTATTTTATCACATGCTTTACAAAAATCCATAATCGAACGTTATTTGTCTTTTATGATTTCAATACCAACAGTCATGTTGTTCTTAATGAGTTCTTTGAGGTATTGTTTGACCTTGTCTGCTGGCATAGAGTCAATCTTTGCAAATGCTTCGTTGAAGCCTCCTGAGCTATAACGAGCCTGAGCAAGTTTTTCAAGGTAAGACCTTACCTGAGGATTACTGTACCAGTCATATGGGGCACCTGTTATATGTGCAGTCAGTTGCGTCTTGACCTCATTGATATCCTTCAACATGAGTGACTTATCTGCAATAATGTACTTAACAAAAGCTGCGTTACGTTTTGATTCATCATTAAGGTCATCCCATAGTTTGAATTTATCCAGGTATATTTGGGCTGTTTCGATGGAATTAGCATCTGGATTTTTTGAGCCGATAATACCAAATATTTTCTTACAATCAGACCATTCTGCTTCTGGTATCATAATAAGAATCGGCATCTGATACTTGTTAGACCATTGATAAGGGCTTTCTGTACCAGTCTTTTCTTTCCAATATGCTTTGAGCTTTTGTGAACCCAATTGTTTCTTGTATTCAGCAACAATGAGTTCTACATTATGCATATATGAAGATTTGTCCATGGTGAAGCAACCAGCAGAGACTTTTTTGAAGACTGTCTCCTTATCGCCTTCACTTAGTTCATCCAGATAGAATGCAGCGACCTTTACAAACATATCCTTTTGATTGTTGTATAGGTCTTTGAAATTGCTGCCATAATCTTTGATATTTGCAAGAAAATCTGACTTTTGTGATTCTTCTATTCTGCCTTCTTTTCGCAAAACATAAAGCTTTGACAATAGGGCATCAGCATCAGCAACCTCATTTTTAATGGACTGATAGCTTAAGCGCATGTTATTACACTTGTCACTCCAGGCACGTAAAGCTTCGTCATAAGACTTGCAACTAGTTAGTACCTTGCTGGTTTCAAGTACAATCTGGTATTCACAAATTACTTCGTCTATTTTTTGATCAACGGTTTCTTGTTTCCACACCCAATTTGCAGCATCTGCATCAAACTTTGCACGAACAGCGTTTATATACATGCCTCCATCCTGAACTTCATTAGCCAAGTCAACTAGAACGCCATTCTTGTAGTCGGACAAATATGCTTTCATGCCTTCAGTACATTTGTCTTTAGACAGTAGTTTCTTTAGGTCATCAGCAATTTTTGGCTCATTGATACAGATCTTACCTATCTCAATGGCTATATCATTCTCTGATTTGCCAGAGTCCTTGGCATTGTTTGCAATACCACAATAGAGGTTGATGACTTCCTTTATGGCTTCAGGGTCACTCGAAAGATTCTCATCATCAAGGATATTTATTAGACTCCATATCGGGAAGCCAAATTCCTTCATTCTTGAACGTATACGTTCCCGAGTTTGTTCTAATGAAGAACACAGACTCTTTGATACATTAAACGCAGTGGCTGTTGTTTCTATATAACTCTTTTCTTCAGGAGTCAGCGTGACAATATATTTGTCACGATAACGTGGATTGGGTGTGTTATCAAGCTTTATCACCTCGTCAACCATTTCCTTGAACTTTTCTAAGGTCAACTCATCACTTGAAACACCATCACTCCAGGTGTATTTACCGTCTAAGATATATTCCTTCAGAAGGAAACCGATAGCAAAGGCCGTATAATTGCAGGGCATGAAACCGAATGGAGAATCCTTCAAATGGTCATATATTTTCTGGATAGAAATTCGACCTTCGCTTTCCATCGTCTGTTCAACTAAATCATTCACACTCGTTTTGACACGTGAGATAGGGAGAGCGGGAGATTTTTTCCAATATTCTTCTACTTCCCATGCGCCATCAAACGCTTTCTCTAACTTCTTCTGATTTGTATATGCACTCTTTGTCTTCTGGAGCACTCCACATTCGGCACCTATCTTCAGCATGGTGGCAGTCCACATCGGATCATGAACTTTATTATGTTCAAGACCAAAACGGAAGATTTTGCGGTCTTCCTCCATTAAAGCATCTATCAAAATGTCTGCATTAGCCTTAGACTCTCCATTGGGGGCTTGAGTTGTATAAACAAAGAATTGACCATCAGCAATTCTCTGCTTCCATTTATTCAATATAGCACTTGCATATTGAGCATACTGCTGGCATTGACTATTATCTTTTCCTACATAATAAGAAGAAGTGGCTTTCTGCTCAACCCATTCCTTGAATTGTTCTTCTCCTAATACAGTTTTACTTGTATCGATGAAAATTACGTTCGTATCAGGTGATTTTTGCAGAATCTCCTTAATTTTCTTGTTTATTACAGCAGCTTCATTATTGTCCTTGGCAAAAGTAACTACAGCATAAAGCTTACGCTCATTGTAAGATGCATTTGCTATTGCTTTTTTTGCCTTCTGTTCAAAGTCGGTAATACCGGCATAATCAATCTCGTATCTGAGAGTTAAAGCCTTTGGCAACAAAATGCATTCTCCGAGATTCCCCTCTACAATGAGACTTGACGTAGTCTTTGACTCAAACTGTTTCTTCTGCTCGTCAATCTTGTTAGAGTCCATTTCGCCTGTAAGGACGGAATAAATGAATTTATCTCCTTGAAGACGTTTTTTATACAGAATACCATCTCGAACCAACTTCTCTGCACAACTTACAGCACGATTGTTCTCCAAGACAGACCCCTCGAATGCATTACAAAGATTTTTCTCGTTGGCATAGAACAGCTCGACACTATCGTGCAATTCCATTGATATGGCCTGAAGCATGAGTACAGCCTTAAGTACTTGCTGTTCTTCGCTTGTAATCTTCTTTGTGCTTTGTATTCTTGGGAAAAAGTCAAGGACGACGCGAACATTATGTGCAAGATTATCTTTACCCATATCGTAGAAGAATCCCCATAGCATATCTATAGTCAGCAGAGGGTTATCGTCTTCAGGACTTATATTATCTATAAACCATTGAAATCCTTTAATCTCTTCGCCTCGATCATTCTTAATGAAGTCAAACATACTACGCTGATTTGACTCAAACGAAGTGGCAATATGTTTCAGCAGTGAGGCTGCATAAGGATGAATAGGAAGAATGGCTGCAAGTTCACTTTCTTGAATTCCTGCCATCTTCTGCACTATCTTACGCGACTCTATAGTCCTGTCACACAAATCCAACTGTATTTCGTCCCATTCTTCGCGTACCACATCATCGTCCACTTTGTGTAAGGCCTCGCCCATGAGCTTGAAAGCCATGTTCTCAGGTAACTGTATCTCACACGTAGGACGGATAAATCTTCCAAGAATTTTGCTCTTGTCACTATCTGTATCAGCGAACAGAGCTTCACTCTTATGGGTAACAGCAATAAAACAGAATGGTTCTGTTTCACTTAATTCAAGGAGTGTCTGGAATCCTGTCAGGTGATGAGTGTTATTATTGAAATACTCGGTAAACTCATCCCAAATAAATACGAGGCATGATAAGTTGTTTTCATGTATTACCTCTCTTAGCCAAGCCACCAGGCCTTTATCGTCCAAAGTAAATGCCCTAATCTGTTTCTCGCTTGCAACCTTGAAGATTTTTGCCATTAAAGTCTGGAGAGATTGGTCTTTAAAGGTTTGCAAATTGTTGATAATATCGTCAACACTATCTCCCCCGAACAGTTCGTAATAACTACCCTTTACGAGAATCTCAAACATCTGTTTGTTCTCGGAGTCAGATAGGTATTTGACAATGGCAGTCTTTAACGCATCAGAACCAGCATTTACAATACCCGCTTCAGATAATGCCTGCTCAACGCTTTCTTGAATTGCAAGAATCAAGTCGTTGTCACCATGGATAGACGATGATCCATAGCGATGCACTGTTATTACTTTACCCTTGTTCTTTGCTCCAATAAACTTGTTGCAAAGGTCAGTGTCTATTTTGAATTGAGTGAGGTAATCCCGAGTATCTTGCTCTTTAGCATCGAGCAGACGCTTCAAGGTAAGAACTGCATGGGATTTACCTGTACCATAAGCACCTTCAACCCAGATATTGAGTTTTTGCTTTCTGGTCAGGACATCTACCGTTTGCTTAAGGAGCTTTACAAATGTCTCGTGTGGGTAAAACTTCTTCCAAAGGTCTGGATTTTTTTTAATGACATCTGCGTTGACCGCAGGAAAATAGTCTGGGTCTATGTCGAAGTAATGACGATATTTATCCATGTCAAATTGTATCTTAAAAAAGGGAGAGAACATCCTTTGAAGACTTGTCCTCCTTTAGGGTTATATTGTCAAGGTCAAGAGTAAAACTTACATTAATGTAGTCAGGATAATTAGCTGTAAGTCCTTTGAGTATTTTTGTCAAGGTATCTTTATCTATTCCAAAAATCTGATTAGGGCTGATACCGTCACTATCAACACCATGATCCATAATTCGATTTAATGTAAATTGATAGAATCCCCCACATGCTTCCGCAAATCTGTATAAACTATAAAGAATTACTTTTTCATCTGGCATTGCCCAAGATGTTCGAATGAATACTGCCCCGCCATTTTCCTTTGTTGACTTTTCGCAAAAGCCAAAGCCAACATTCATGAATGGCAGTGCTGCAATACGTTTCAATGCTGCAGGAATCGACTTCTGTGCACTTACACTAACTCCATCAGTATTGCTAAGTTCATTGATAATTGAACTTAGAGAATGGTTTTCATTTGCATTAAAGTTTGAAATATACCATCCCACTTCAGGTGTATATGAAAGATTAGTAAGCATAAGAGCCCATACCTTTTCGTCTTCAATGTTGTTCCGTAACATAGCGCCTAATGCGGTTTCTACATCGCCATCGATAACACCAGCGTCTCTCAAAAAACGATTGAATGCAGGAACCTGGTTGTTACCAAGAGAATTATCTGTTTTAAATCTCTCTCCGAGCTTTGCATACTGCTGGAACCACTCTATTTTTGGCGCATGAGCAGCATAGCAGTCCAATGATTTGTTTTTGTTCATATTACCTAGTCCTTTTGAAAGCCATAATGATTTATATACATAGCAACCAGTGTCAATATCAAGACACTGACCACATTTTACACATTTATCTGATATTCGAACACCACCGTTAGCGTCAAATTTGAGGTTTCCATACTTACAATTAACTTCACATACTCTGCATCCTACGCAGTAATGACTCTTTCTAAAAATCTTACGTATTTTTTTTAGAAATAAAATGTTTGAAGCCGTTGATTCATTCGAAACCCGAATTTGACAATAACCTTCTTCTTGCTGTTTTACTCTTATGATATACTCTTTACCAGAATCTTCTATTTTTAAAACATTGCCATCATCCGTTGGCAGAACTCTACCTAAAGTTTTTACCCATTGCATCCAATCGTCGTTCCGATTCTTAAATGTGATGACAAGATCTTTATCAATGATTAATTCTGTGTAATCTTTTGGAGCAATACTCAAATCACGTCCATTCTTTCTTGCTTTCCAACCATTATTCTCAATATAGCTTTTTATACGCTCCTCGTGACCTTTGTCGGTAGAATTCAAATCATGAATAATATCCAAAAGAGGCTGAGTAGAGCTATTATAACATCTGTTGTTGAGATAATCATTGCGATTTGTAGACATTGGACAAACCAAGCATCCTGCTCTAGTATTACCTCGTTTATAAGCTTCATTGAGATGTAGTTTATTTGCAAATATATACAAATACACCTCTGCAGAGTTCCACGACAAGATTGGATTACAGCTATACTGGCCTCGGTGCTTTGTGCCATAAGAGATATATTCATAACCGCTTCTGCGAACACTTTCGTCGGCTCTTACACCCACAAATGCCATCTCCGTGAATGATGTCTTTCCTAAAATTTTTCTAATAGTAAGAAGTTGGGGGGTAGTTTTATGTACACTACAGCACCATCTGATAGTCGATGTTGGTGGGCCAAACAGTTTCCAAGAATCTACTGGCATTAGATGAGACTTTGCTATATAAAAACGGATACCATTTTCTTCACATTTTTGTTTTGCAATTCGTACCGCATTGTACGTATCTGGAAATTCCATTCCTGTATCTCCAAATACGACAACAAATTCATTATGAGGTAAGGCTCTTTGAACAATATCCAAAGACACCTCACTATCTTTGCCACCACTAAATGAAACATGGAAGATGTCAACTTTCTCTCTAAAATCCATGTATGTATTATAAACGCGTTTAATCGTATCAGCCACCAAGCCTTCTAAAATTTTATGATTTTTTGAAAGCATTCCTTCAATATCGATAAAACGTAAATTCTCGTTATTGGGCTCAGGGTCCTCAAAAATGATAATCTTTGGCGCTGTAAAGAATGTCCCACCTTTAGATTGAGCAACCAATTTTCCACGATATATATAGTTATTTGCTTCTGCCCACATTATTGGAACAGTATCGCTTTTGCCATAATTCCAGTATTTGCCAAATCCAAGGATGTCCAGCTCTTCACTATATACAGGACGTGGCTCTTTGCTGAACTGCAATGGTGAGCTGTTCAGTACCAATCCGCCTGTCTCTTCGTCCCAAGTATATGAATACATAATTTATTTCTTTTGCTTAATGATTCTTGCTTTTTCTATTATTTTAGGAGCATCTTTGAAACGATGCTGTGCGATAAAGTCTTTGTCATACATATAGTTCACTATATCCTCACTTTTTAAAGGAATCTTGTCGTCTATTACGGCGTGAGCTATCAATGTTTCAAAATCGTTTATCGATGATGCCTTCTTAATGATACCACCCAAACTCATAGTTTGACTAAAGTATTTAGCATGAAGCAATCCAAATAGTTTGCTGTGATTGAATACATAGCTTTCCAACAAGAAGGTTGTCCATGGATAACCACATTCTGGAAGTACAGATAATGTTTTTATATCGTTAACTGCAATATAGTCTTTTGTAATTATGCGAGATAGAACCTCGTCCGTTTTACCCACATCAAACGACACTTTCGATGACGTAACATATTCATTCTCGTTGAGTCGAACACTATATCGAAGAAGTAAGTCAATGTAGACATTTGGAAGGGAATCGCATTCATATCCAAGTTTGTTGACATCTTCATTGGAAAAACTATCACGTTGAGCCAAGGCACGATAAGCGTCTTCTGTACTTATTGGATTCTGCCTGCTACTTATGAGATTGTTTACAAAGGAGAACTTGTTCTCAAGTTTTATAGCAAGTACCTTCCTTGTTCCTATCTCTGTAAAGATAGAATTGTTATCAAGTATCGTTGGAACTTGTGAACGCATATCTTCTATCAATTCTCCGAAACTGATATATTTGTAGCGGTTTATGGCCTTCTCTATAATTCCTTCGACAATAGTAAGTTCTTCACTTGATATTACGAAATTGTCTATGTGAAAACGATGTTGTCGACCACAACTAATTAAACCTGTTCTTCTTTCATTGAAAGCACGTCGTACTGCTTGCTCTGGCAGATGCGACAATCCATCAACGACTTCATTTTCAGAAACCACAACCCCTTGATTCTTTACAAAGTCAATAACATCTGTAAGAATATTGGGGTCAGCGTTATACTTATTGCTGAAGTATGTAGATCTAAAATACCATTTTTTATCTCCTATGTAGCAGAGATACTCCTTGAGCATCTTCTCATCATATATTTGATTGTCTAGGAATGAGTCATGAAATACATCAAAAAGCACATTATAGTAAATACAATCCTTACCATCGTTGAAACTAGATTCAATGAATGTAATGAGTTCCTGCTTTACATCTTCTTGTAACATCAAAGAAGGAAGATACACTCGTGTCTCATGAACAATTCCACATGACTTAACATCTTCATCAATATCTTCCATCTCCATGTTTAGTTCAAATCCATATTCCTCCTGATAATACTTGAGGAGTTTTTTGGTCTCAATACGGGAACCCAGTCTATAACCGTTTGCGAAATGCGTTTCAAGAATATGTTTTATCTTGCTGTTTGTATATTTAGCAGGTGCATCAGCAACAAAACCAACTTCCGATTCTTTTTGTACATTGTGGAATAAATCAGCACTATCTCTTGACTCTAAGCCTTTAGTTTCTCCAGAAGACAATGGATACATAACATATGCTATCGTCAATAATTGGCTGAATTTTTCATATTCCTCTTGGTACAGCGTTACAATCTCCTTAAACACATTACTTACATGACTAATTCCTTTTGATTCATCTCCCATGGCATAACCGATAGCAGACATCTGCATAGAAATTCCATTTTCATTTCGATAAGTATCGCTTATGGTCATGCCAACCTTAAGCATTCTATCACGTAATCGTTTTGAGACTTCTGTGATGGCATCTTTACGCAGCAAAAGACCTTCCTTAACACGAAGGAAGGCATCTATCAGTATTGCTGTTTCGTATTTGTTCCAGCCTATATTTATAGAATTGTTAGCCATCTGTAACGATTTTAGTATTGTCTCAAATGCACATTGTCTCAAATCATCGGATATTGCAGCTTGTACTTCAAGCTACATTCGTTTCTTGGAACGGACTGGCTTTACCGTAATTGGAACTTCGTCATAGCGAACAAGTTCGTCAAGACCGACTTCTAAGAGCTGAGCAATTTTCATGAAAGTTTCCATCGGCGGTTGACAAGCATTGGTACACCATTTTGAGATGGTAGCAGGATCACGTCCAAGCTGGTCTGCCAACCAAGCACTTGTTTTCTCTTTATCTGCCAATACGGCTTTTATTCTGTTCAACTTCTTCTCCATAGATCTGCATTATATCAATTTTATTCTGTAAAATTACAAATAATAATTTAAAGAAAGGCGAAAAACTTATATAATCGATAAGAATTTATCATCTTTTTTGCTTCTGAGGCAACTTTTTCACTATCTGTAGCTATTATTGCTGAAGCGAATCGTAACAGTATACGAATAATATAAGTAATACGAGTAGTATGTTGGGCTATAATTCGATTTTTAGAGGACTTATAGCTCAGATTTTGTCAATATGAGTAATACCTGTAATATGAGTAATACGCTCTTAAAAAGGCAAATGACAAAAAAAATGGCATAAAAGGTGGCGTAAAAGTGGCGTAAAAGAAATGTCTGAACGTCAGCGAATTATCTGAATTGGTTTTAGCTAATCCGTTTTTATCCGCAAAGGCCATTTCGGAAAAGACTTCGGAAAAGATGTCAGAAAAGGTTAAAATGACAGATAGAACAATAGAAGGTGATTTGGCTTAAATAAAGAAGATGAGTATTCTTTCTCGTGAAGGTGGTCGAAAA
>OCVV011338937.1_pt1 | contig 15104 bp, 16 predicted proteins | sample 1539721 | NCBI WGS metagenome assembly OCVV01 (sample SAMN02144230, study PRJEB22623) | gut metagenome | biome: sheep rumen | host: Ovis aries | place: New Zealand
CATAATGCACAAAGGTAGTAAATATTTTTCTTATCTTTGTAGGCTAAATATAAATGGCCGAATGATTAACATTACTTTCCCCGACGGCAGCGTCAAGCCTTTTGAAAAAGGCATTACTGCCTACGAAATTGCTCAAAGCATCTCTCCCCGTCTTGCAGCAGAGGTTCTTGCTGCAAGCGTTAATGGTGAAATTTACGATCTCATGCGTCCTATTACGACCGACGCGGAGATCAAGCTCCACAAATGGGAAGACGAAGAAGCCAAGCATGTTTTCTGGCATTCTTCATCGCATCTTATGGCCGAAGCCCTTGAAAGCCTTTATCCAGGAGTCAAGTTCGGTATCGGTCCTGCAATCGAGAATGGTTTCTATTATGATGTAGATCTCGCCGGAGCCACCCTCACCGAGGCCGATCTTCCCAAGATCGAAAAGAAGATGCTGGAACTTGCCCAGGGAAAGGAAGACTTCAAACGCATCGAGGTCAGCAAGGCTGATGCTATGAAGCATTTCAAGGAAAAGGGCGACCAGTACAAATGCGAACTGATCAGCGAGCTTGAGGACGGAACCATCACTTATTACACCAACGGTTCTTTCACCGATCTCTGCCGTGGCCCTCACCTCCGCAATACCGAAGTTATCAAGGCCGTCAAGCTCACCGCGATTGCCGGAGCCTACTGGCGTGGCGACGAGCACCGTCAGCAGCTTACCCGTATCTACGGTATAACCTTCCCCAAGAAGAGCATGCTCGACGAGTATCTTGTCCTTCTCGAGGAGGCCAAGAAGCGTGATCACCGCAAGCTCGGAAAGGAGATGGGTCTTTTCACTTTCTCCAGCCGCGTAGGCATGGGCCTGCCTCTCTGGCTTCCCAAGGGCGCTGTCCTTCGTTATCAGCTCGAGACATTCCTTCGTGCGAAACTCAAGGAATACGGTTATCTGCAGGTGGTTACTCCTCACATCGGAAGCAAGCAGCTTTATGTGACCTCCGGCCATTGGGCTAAATACGGAAAGGATTCCTTCCAGCCCATCAAGACTCCCCAGGAGGGCGAAGAGTACATGCTCAAACCCATGAACTGTCCTCACCACTGCGAGATCTATGCATCGTCCCCTCACTCATACAAGGAACTTCCTATCCGCCTGGCGGAATTCGGTACGGTGTACAGATATGAGCAGAGTGGAGAACTGCACGGACTTACCCGTGTTCGCAGTTTCACCCAGGATGACGCCCACATGTATGTGCGTCCCGACCAGCTCAAGGACGAGTTCAAGAAAGTGATCGACCTTATACAGTATGTGTTCAAGGTGTTCAAGTTCGACAAGTTCAAGGCTCAGATTTCCCTGCGCGACAAAGTCAACCGCGACAAGTATATCGGTAGCGAGGAGAACTGGGAAAGGGCGGAGCGAGCAATCATCGAATCCTGCGAAGAGAAGGGACTCCCTGCAAAGATCGAGTACGGTGAGGCCGCTTTCTACGGACCGAAGCTCGATTTCATGGTGAAGGACGCCCTCGGCCGCGAGTGGCAGCTTGGCACTATCCAGGTCGACTACAATCTTCCCGAGCGTTTCGAACTTGAATACATCGACGCCGACGGCAGCAAGAAGCGCCCCATCATGATTCACCGCGCTCCTTTCGGAAGCATCGAACGTTTCACGGCCGTGTTGCTTGAACATACTGCCGGGCATCTGCCTGTCTGGCTCGCTCCTGAGCAGGTTAAAGTGCTGCCAATCAGTGAGAAATTTGAAAATTATGCAAAAAAAGTTTGCGAATTGCTAAATAATTCCGAAATTCGCGCTTCAATAGACGCCCGCAACGAGACGCTCGGCAAGAGAATCAGGGATATCGCCCAGTTCAGAGTGCCTCTGCTTGTGGTTGTCGGTGAAAAGGAAGAGGCCGACGGCACCGTCTCTGTACGCAGGGAAGGGGTGAACGTGGGCACTCAAAGTGTGGAAGATTTTGTTAAATATGTAAAATCAGCGATAGCTGAAGAATTAGCTTAAATGGCAGGACCCTACAGACCGAAACCGGCAGGTATCAAGAAAGCCCGCAAACCCGATCCGCGTTTCCAACAGAAACGCGACGAGAACGAGGCGCCAATCAACGAGCAGATCACCGCACCTCAGGTGCGTCTGGTCGGCGACAACATTCCTGAACAGGGAGTGTATCCCCTCGCGAAGGCCCTTGCCATTGCAGACGAACTGGAGTTGGATCTGGTGCTGATAAGCGACAAGGCCGATCCTCCTGTGTGCAAGATACTCGATTATCAGAAGTATCTTTACCAGCAGAAGAAGAAGGCCAAGGAAATGAAGTCGAATTCTGCCAAGGTCGTGCTGAAAGAGATCCGTTTCGGCCCCAATACCGATGAGCATGATTTCCAGTTCAAGCTGAAACACGCCCAGGAGTTCCTTCAGGAAGGTTCGAAGGTCAAAGCTACGATATTCTTCCGCGGACGTTCCATAATGTTCAAGGACCAGGGTGAGAAACAGCTCCTGCGTTTTGCCGTGGAACTCGAAGAATTCGGCCGTGCTGAAAATATGCCTACGCTCGAGGGCAAGCGTATGCACATAATCATTGCCCCTGTAAAAAAGAAATAGTCCGCAGAGTTGCGGTAATGTATATTTATTAACAAAAACAAAAGAACAATGGCAAAGCTTAAAACCAATTCCGGTGCCAAAAAGCGTTTCACGCTTACCGGGTCGGGAAAAATCAAGAGGAAACACGCTTACCACAGCCACATCCTCACCAAGAAGACCAAGAAACAGAAAAGGAATCTTGATCATTTCGCCATCCTCGACAAAGTCGATGAGAAGCGAGTAAAAGAATTGTTGGTTCTCTAAACAAGTTAAATTATGCCTAGATCAGTCAACTCAGTCGCCTCCAGGGCGCGCCGCAAGAAGATTCTCAAGAGAACCCGCGGTAACTTCCTCTCCAGAAAGAATGTCTGGACTGTAGCAAAGAACACTTACGAGAAAGGTCTCACCTATGCTTATCGCGACCGCCGTCGCAAGAAAGGTGCTTTCCGTGCACTGTGGATCCAGCGTATCAACGCAGCTGCCCGCCAGTACGGCCTCAGCTATTCCCAGTTTATGGGCAAGCTCGCAAAGCAGAATATCGGTCTTAACCGTAAGGTGCTTGCAGACCTCGCAATGAACAACCCCAAGGCGTTCGAAGCAATCATCAACTCAGTAAAGTAAAGTGAAGTGAGTCTGAAGGCAATTACCCGGAACAAATGGGTGAAGTTCTCGTTTTGGGCTTTGCTCTATGTGTTGTGGGTAATCTGGCTGGGGAACTATTGGTGGCTTTTCGGTCTCGCCGTAATCTTCGACCTCTGCGTAAGCAAGAAAGTCAAGTGGCGTTTCTGGAAAAAGGATGGATGGCTCGATGCGATTATTTTCGCGGTAGTGGTTGTCACCTTCATCAATATATTCTTCTTTCAGGCCTTTAGAATTCCTTCTTCCTCAATGGAGAGCAGCCTGTATACAGGCGACCATCTCTTCGTGAGCAAATTGACATACGGGCCGCGGGTGCCACAGACTCCGCTGACCATTCCTTTCACGCACAACTCCATTTTCGGAAAGGAGTCGTACTCGAAGCTGATTCAGAACGACTACAGGCGTCTCAAAGGATTCAGGCAGGTCAAACGTGGCGACATCGTGGTTTTCAACTTCCCGAACGGTGATACCGTTCTGCGCAGGGATCCTGCAGCCGACTACTACATGCTCTCGCGCATATATGGGAGGAAACAGCTCATTGACAGACTCGGTCCTGTGATCGTCCGCCCCGCGGATAAAACGGACCACTACGTGAAACGTTGCGTAGCCCTTCCGGGAGACACGCTCGAAGTCCGCGACGGACTCGTGTGGGTGAACGGAGAACAGCAGAAGGTTTGGCCTGGCGTGCAGCTCAGCTATCAGGTGGTGACCACCGGAGGCAAGCTGAACTCCAAGACTATCGACAAGTTGGGGCTCAACGTGCAGGAACTCTACTTCAACGCACAGCTTCCCGGGTATCCGGCCATGCCGCTTACCGCCACCATGCTTGAAGAACTGCGTTCCTTTCCTTCCGTAGTGAGCATTACTCCGAATGTGGACCGTGAAGATGAGTTCGTTTTCCCCTTCGAGGGCGGATACGGATGGACCCGCGACGAATACGGGCCTCTCTGCATCCCCGCAAAGGGAGTGACGGTGGCAATAGACAAGAAATCCCTGCCTCTGTACGAGCGCATCATCCGCGACTACGAGAAGGGCGATCTGCAGAAAGCTGTCGAAGAAGGACACTATACTTTCGAACAGGATTACTACTTTATGATGGGAGACAACCGGCACAACTCCCTCGACTCCAGATACTGGGGATTCGTCCCCGAAGATCACATAGTCGGGACGCCTGCCATCATCTGGCTCTCAACGGATTCGGGACGCAGTTTCCCGTCCAGCATAAGGTGGAACAGATTTGGAAAAATAAAATTTTAAAATTATAAAACTATGTCAAAGGTTTGTCAAGTAACCGGAAGAAAGAGGATGAAAGGCAACAACGTTGCCCATTCCAAACTGCGCACCAAGCGCGACTTCTCTCTCAACCTTAAGAACAAGAAGTTCTGGAGCGAAGAAGAGCAGAGGTTCATTACCCTTAAAGTGTCCTGCAAGGGCATTCGTGAGATCGAGAAGAACGGTCTCGACGCCACTATCAAGAAGGCGAAGAAGGCAGGACTTGTTAACCTTGTTTAAATACTCAAGTTATGGCAAAGAAAGCAAAAGGTAACAGGGTGCAGGTCATCCTCGAATGCACAGAGCAGAAAGAGAGCGGTGTTCCCGGAATGAGCCGCTACATCACTACCAAGAACAAGAAGAACACCCCCGACCGCCTCGAGCGCAGGAAATACAATCCTTATCTCAAGAAGGTCACTGTTCATCGCGAAATCAAGTAACAATCATAGGAGGATAAATTATGGCAAAGAAAGCCGTTGCAACATTCGCAGCCAAGGCCGGTGCCAAGAGCATGGTCAAGTGCATACGTATGGAGAAATCTCCCAAGACCGGCGCTTATGTTTTCACTGAGCAGCTTGTCGAGGCAGAGAAGGCAAAAGACTTCTTCGCAAAGAAGTAAGCTTTGGCACTGAGCTTTTTCCAGAAGATATCCCGGGCCATCACCGGAAAGTCGAGGGTTGACGACGATACCCTTGACGCAATCGAGGAGGCCCTGATTGAATCTGATATGGGCGTCGATACTACCCTCAAGGTTATCGATGCCCTTGAAGATAGAGTAAGCAGAGACAAGTACACCTCCTTCGACGAGTTGGTGTCCTATCTGCGAGAAGAGATTTCCGCCCTCATGCAAAAGGGCGGAAATTCTGTAGAATCACTGGAGGCCCATAAGCCTTACGTGATTCTTGTTGTAGGTGTGAACGGAGTGGGCAAAACCACTACCATAGGTAAACTGGCGCACCTCTACAAGAGCCGTGGGAAAAAAGTGATCCTTGGAGCCGCGGACACTTTCCGCGCCGCTGCGGTCGACCAGCTTGTGATCTGGTCTGAGCGTGCCGGAGTGGACATAGTGCGTCAGGCTATGGGGTCGGATCCCGCATCCGTGGCCTACGACACTGTCAAGGCGGCGGTCGCCCGTAATGCCGATGTCGCGATCATCGACACTGCGGGTCGTCTGCACAACAGGATAGACCTCATGAATGAGTTGTCCAAAATAAGGAATGTGTGCCGTAAAGTGATTCCGGATGCGCCTCACGATGTGATGCTCATCCTCGATGCTTCCACTGGCCAGAATGCATTCCAGCAGGCCAAGGAATTCTCGAGGGCTACGGATATAACGTCCATTACGGTCACCAAGCTCGACGGCACTGCCAAAGGCGGGGTCGTGGTTGGTCTCACCGACCAGTTCGAGGTGCCGGTGCGTTTCATCGGTACCGGCGAGGGGATCGAAGATTTGAAACAATTCGACAGGGATGCCTTTGTGGCCTCTCTGTTCAATCCGGAAGATTTGAAATAAGATATGAAACTCAGTTATAATTGGCTCAAAGATTATCTTGAGACAGACCTTACCCCGGCGCAGGTGGCCGAGGCCATGACATCTATTGGAATCGAGGTAGACAGCCTCGAAGAGCAGGAAGAGATCCCCGGAGGTCTAGCCGGAGTGGTTGTAGCGGAAGTCCTTGAATGTGAGGCGCATCCCGACTCCGACCATCTTCACGTCACAAAGGTTGATGCAGGCACCGGAGAAGCGCTTCAGGTGGTCTGCGGCGCTCCCAATGTGGCTGCCGGACAGAAGGTCCTGTTCGCTCAGATAGGAACAGTCCTCCCTGGCGACTTCAAGATCAAGAAAAGCAAGATTCGCGGGGTAGAGTCTCTTGGAATGATCTGTGCCGAGGATGAACTGGGTATAGGAAGCAGCCATGAAGGTATCATGGTGCTGCCGGATAACGCAGTAGTAGGAACTCCTGCCAAGGAGTATCTGCATCTGAAGACCGAGGCCGTGATCGAGTATGAGATTACAGCCAACCGTGTGGATGCAGCTTCGCATATCGGTGTCGCCCGCGACCTGTATGCATATCTTCGTTATCATAATCTTCCCTGCAAGTTTTCATATCCCGATATCTCTGCTTTCGCTGCCGGTGGAGCAGGCGGTGCGATTGATGTGGAAGTGCTGGACAGCGAGGGTGCCCCGCGTTATACCGGCTTGACCATCAAGGATGTAAAGGTCGGACCTTCGCCCGAGTGGCTTCAGAAGAAACTCCTCAGCATCGGTCTTCGCCCCATCAACAACGTGGTCGACATCAGCAACTTCATCCTCTTTGAACTCGGCCAGCCTCTGCACACTTTCGACGCCGGCAAGATCGGTGGACGCAAGGTCGTTGTACGCCGTGCTGCCGAGGGAGAGGTAATACGCACTCTGGACGGAGTGGATCATAAACTCTGCTCCAGGGACATGGTCATCGCAGACAGCACCCGTCCCATGTGCATCGCGGGCGTGTTCGGCGGTGAAGACAGTGGTGTAACAGAATCCACTACCGAAGTCTTCCTTGAAAGTGCATACTTCGATCCCGGTTCCATCCGCAAGACTTCCAAGACTCAAGGCCTGCAGACCGACGCTTCGTTCCGCTATGAAAGAGGAGCGGATCCCGAGATTACCGTCTACGCGCTCAAGAGGGCTGCCATGCTGATCTGCGAACTTACCGGAGGCCATATAGTCGGAGATATCTTCGAGTCTTATCCTAATCCTGTCGAGCGCAAGCGCATAGAACTGGATTACGACCGCATCGAGGCATTCATAGGGCAGAAGATCGGCCACGAGAATATGACAAAGGTGCTCGAGGCCCTGCAGTACAAATTCATAAGCAACGATGGCAACAAGGCCACGGTGCTTGCCCCGAGTTACATGATAGATGTTTACCGTGAATGCGATGTGGTAGAAGAAATACTCCGTATCCACGGATACAACAATATCGACCTTCCTCATCACATGAAGATGAGTGTTTCGGCATCCCCGACTCCTCAGCCGGAGGCGATCCGCAATCAGATTTCCAACTTCCTGGCTGCGAACGGATTCGCCGAGACCATGAACAACTCCCTGACGAAGGCGGATTACTACAAGGACCTCAAGACCTTCCCCGCGGAGAGGCTCGTGCATATAGTGAACCCTTTGAGTTCAGACCTGAACGTGATGCGTCAGACCCTCCTCCTCAATGGACTGGAGGTCGTGGCATACAATGCGAACAGGCAGATATCCAGAATCAAGACCTTTGAGTATGGTTCTGTGTATCAGCGTCTTCCTGAGAAGACATCAGAGACACTCGAAGGTTATGAGGAGCATCCTTGCTTTGCACTGTTCATCAGCGGAGCTCCCGAGAAGAACTGGAAGAACCCGGCCGGGAAAGGTGATTTCTACCAGCTCAAAGGTTATCTTGAACTCCTGCTCCGCCGCTATGGCGCAGATCTGTATCAGATGTGGACTGAGCCTGCTCCTTCCGATATCTTCTCGGAGGGAACCGTATACAGTCTCCCCGGTGGAAAACAGAAGTTGGCCGTTTTGGGCGTCATCAACCCGGCACTTGCCCGAAAGTTCGGTGTCAAGCAGCAGGTGGTGGCAGCAGAAATCGACTGGAACGCATTGTTCTCCATAGTCAAACGCGACAAAATCGCATTCAAGGAAATGCCCAAGTTCCCTGAGGTACGCCGCGACCTTGCACTTCTGCTCGATGAGAGCGTGAAATATGCCGACCTGCGTTCCGCCGCTTTCAAAAAGGCGAAGAAGCTTCTCAAGCAGGTAAGTCTTTTCGATGTGTACAGGGGCGATAAAATCCCTGCCGGCAAGAAGCAGTATGCGCTGAGTTTTACTTTGCAGGATGTCGAGAAAACTCTCACCGACCAGGACGTGGAACGCGTTATGGCCGGGCTTCTCGAGGTGTTTACCAAAGATTTCGGCTGCTCGCTCCGCTAAGTCATGAAAAAGATAGCTGAATATGTGTTTCTCGCGGTTTTGGTCTGCATCTGCCTGTTCCCTTCGTGCAGGCGGGTGAAGATCATGAGCGAGAAAGACATGGCGGCTGTTTACGCGGAAATGTTCCTTGCAGACCAGTGGCTCAACGACAATCCTTCTCAAAGAAGGACTGCGGATACCACCAGGTTCTATGAATCTATTTTTCGCAAGTTCGGGTATTCCTTCGAGGACTACGATGCCAGTTTGAACTACTACCTGAAGAACCCGGAAAAGTTCAAGAAAATCCTGGACAGGGCTGAGAATAAACTCAGGACCACGTCCAAGAAACTTGAAGATTTCAAGAAGGCGGTCGAGCGCCAGAACAAGATTCTTGAGGGATTGGGATACCTGCATCTTCCTGTGTTCAGTCCGGATTCAATGATGGTGGACGGATCCCTTATATGGGCGTATACCCGCGATACCATCGCATTGCGGGACAGTATCCTGCGGGACAGCATAGTGCGCGACAGTATCATCCGCGACAGTATTTTGCGGGACAGCCTGAGTAGGGACAGTCTTCACAGGGACAGCCTCGCTCAAAGGATAAGAATCAAGAAAAGGGTAAGATAGATGTTACGCGAAGATACAGTATTCGGCCCTATTTTCAGCCGCAGGCTTGGCAGCTCCCTGGGAATCAATCTTCTTCCCAGAAACGGAAAGTTGTGCAATTTCGATTGCATTTACTGCGAATGTGGTTGGAACAAAGATGGAACCGGCGACAGAGTGATACCGACCGCGGCAGATGTGCGTTCCGCCCTTGAGGACAAGTTGCAGGAATGCATGCTGGCGGGTACGGCCATAGATTCCATTACTTTTTCCGGTGACGGAGAACCTACTCTCAACCCGGAATTTCCCAGAATAGTCCGCGATACTGTCAGTTTGCGCGACGCTTTCTACCCTTCAGCCAAAGTATCCGTTCTCACCAATGCGACGAGGCTCTCCCGCGATGCCGTGACAGAAGCTCTCCGCCTGGTCGATAATCCCATCCTTAAGCTGGATGCCCCCACCGATGCCCTCGCGGCCAGAATCAATCAGCCGGTAGGGGAGTACAGCGTTGAAGAAGTGGTGAAGGGAATGTTGCGTTTTGAAGGGAATTTCATCCTTCAGACAATGTTCCTCCGCGGAGCCGGCTTTGATTCATCGTCACCCGAGGTGCTGCTGCCGTGGATGGATATAGTTCGCAAGGTGCATCCGCGCGAGGTGATGGTATATACTATAGACCGTCCCACTCCGGCATCCGGTCTGCAGAAATTCAGTGAGGCCCAGATGCGTTCTCTGGTGCAGCCTCTTATAGACGAAGGATTTACAATTCAAATCAAAGGATAATTATGAATCAGACAGAAATTCTAAAGAAGTGCTTCTCCTTTATGGACCTGACCACACTTCATCCCGAAGATACTCCCGCCGCAGTGAAGAATCTCGTGGACAAAGTGACCACTTTGCAGAAGGAATACCCTTCATATCCCCTTCCCGCATCGGTTTGCGTTTTTCCTAATCTCGCCAATGTGGTGCGCGAGAACAGGCCTTGCGAGGATCTTCATGTCACAGCGGTCTCCAGCTGTTTCCCTACCGCCCAGAGCTTTCTGGAGGTAAAGATCCGTGAATGTGAACTCGCTGTTGAGAATGGCGCTGATGAGATCGATATCGTTCTGGCTCTCAACAAGTTCCTTGCAGGTGATGAGGCAGGTGCGCGTGAGGAAATAGTTGCCATGAAAAAGGCCATCGATGCAGCCGGGGCCAGGCTGGGCAGGAAGATTGTTCTCAAGGTTATCCTTGAGACCGGTCTCCTCAAGACCGACGAACTGATCCGTAAGGCTTCGATGCTTGCAATGGAAGCAGGAGCCGATTTCATCAAGACTTCTACGGGGAAAGTATCGGTCAATGCGACTCCGGAAGCAGCCCGTGTCATGTGTGAAGCTATTCGCGATTACTATCAGAAGACAGGGCGCAAGGTGGGCTTCAAGGCTGCCGGCGGCATAGCTACGGCAGAAGATGCAATTGCTTACTACAATATCGGCCTTGAGATCCTTGGAGAAGAATGGATGGTGAAGGATACTTTCCGTTTCGGTGTAAGCCGTGTAGGAAATGCCCTCATGAGCGCAATTGAAGGAAAGGAAGTCAAGTTTTTCTAGAACAATAATCCCGGAAATCGCTCCAGCGATAGTATGGGCCGCTGAAAGGAGAGATCGCAGGTATTGCGGTCTCTTTTTCATTCTCGAGAATCTTTACAAGAATGTCTCCCTTACGGTTGCGATAGAGAATCATGGCGAAGTTGCATCCCATTGCTACGTGCTTGTAGGCAGGCCATGAAATATAGGTGTCGGCGAGGGATGTGCACTTGTCGTATCCTTCAATGCCAAGAAAACTGAAGAGAGGGGCTACCCCCGAGTCGTGACCGAAACGTAAGTCGGCACAGACGCCGTTTCCCTCGACCGCTTCGTCTGCACGTGCAATTATCTCATTGATGAGATGCGCTCCGGCGTTTGTGTCCCGGTAGATGCCGGTTTCCTTGCTATGAATGAACCAGGCAGCCGTATGGGCGTTTTGGACAATGGCATAGGCATATATTTCTTCTGTATTGAACAGGTCGAACGGCTCTGCCTCCGGATCCAGGCATTTGCTGAGACTCAGGATGTGCATTATCTCATATTGCGCTTTTCCCAGGCTCTTTCCGGAAAGGGCCTTCCTCAGAAGAGCCTCATCTTTGAAGAATTTTGCACAGAATGCACTTGTGTCGAAGCAGGCACGTCGCAGGGAGTCTCCGATTCTCTTTTCGGAAGCATCCACTTCCGGACATGGATCCCATTTCGTATAATAATAGCGTTCTCCTGCCAGCACGTCAAAATCAAGCTTGGGAAACTTCCGGCAAAGTTCCATCATGAAACTTGCACCGGTCAGCGCACTCCTCAGCGCTGGCGATGAACGGTAAATGACAGAGTTCCTGCTCCTTTGTCGGAATATTCTTCCATATCGTTTTGCGAATCGGCGGCTTATTCCCTGCTCTTCCTTGAAACCGCTGGATGTAAGCATGGACATATTTCCTTTGTGCTCATCTTCGATCCAGTGCATTTTCTTTTTCAGAAGTTCGCCTTTTTCCGTGAGTGCGCTTTTGGCGGACAGGGTGTCGAGTACCGCAACGTAGTCGCTGATAAAGTTGATTTTCCCTGTCAAATGACGGCTTCCATGCCTTCCATAATACGAGAAATAGAACGGTTCGTATCCTTTCGGAGCCTTCGTGTCGAGTTTTTTCGCATTTTCTTCCTCCGGAGCGAAGTATGGGTGCAAATTGCCGGCAGCGACGGAATTGTCGCGTACAATTGCTCTATATAACTCTGTGTCAATGTTTTGAATAGCGGTAAAAAGTATAAGGAAACAAACACCCAAATTCATTTTGTATACGTTTTTCTTAAAAAGCAAAGATAATGAAAGCTAACCGGAATGCAAAGAACGGCGATTATGGCAGATAAACGTTTTCAAACTTTTTAAACGGATAATGCTGCGTAGTTTTGCTGCCGGTAAAACGAAAAACGTTATGAAAAACAACGGAAATCTTTTGATGATTGTCTTTGCGCTGCTCGGAATGGCAGCCTGCGACCCCGGCAGTGTGTCGGATCCGGACAGCGGCTCCGCAAATGTTGAAACGGTCATGGGGCACGGAATGATGGTGTTGGGCAAGAAGTTGGAGGACCCTTATTCCGTGTCCAACATGACCAAAGCTTTGAAGAAACTGTATCCCACCAAGGCAGAAACCATTGAAGTGAAAACGACCGACCTGTATGTGAGGTTTCTGCCTGAGACGCATGAGCAGCTTGATTACCTGGAATCGTTGGGCGTGGAGATGCTGGATCATCCTGTAGATTACGAGATTGTGGTGGACGGTGACTATTATCATGATCCGGAAATCCCGGAAGGCGATATAACCTGGCAGTATGCCGTGGTGCCTCCCAACTTCAGGTTCCCCGTGGGCATCAGCTATGAGATTCTTGACCGTTGTCACATAACGGAACACGAAGTGTTCACCCGTTCGGGCGGAGATGACATCGACTGGGAAGCTGTGGAGAGGGAGTCTTTCCGCCTTACGGGGAACGCATCGCTGCTTGAAGAATTTGATGGCACAAAAGCGGATGCCGCCAAGCCTTCAGGACGGATTACATTGGTGGACGATCGCTTTCCGGATGCTCCGGTCGGGGTAAAAGGCGTGCGGGTTGCGTGCAATGTATTTGTGAAGATAGGTCAGACTTATACTGACGATCAGGGGTATTACCAGATCGACAAATCGTTTTCATCCAAACCAAGATACTATCTCGTGTTCAAGAACAAGAAAGGATTCGGTATTGGATTGAATCTCATTCTGGTAGGTGGCTCGGTATCTACGATGGGCCGGCAATCCCAGAATGGGTGCAATCTGGAGGTGGGTAAGAAATCCGATAAAAGCCTTTTTTCCAGATGCGTGGTTAACAATACCGTGTGGGATTATTTCGAGATGTGCAAATCGTCATCCGGAGTCATTCAGGCACCTCCCGCCAATCTGCGTCTATGGATTCTGAATCGTCTGGATGCCAGCAGCACATTGATGATGCAGCACGGTGCCGGGATTGACAACACCAAAGTAAAAGAATTCCTGGGGGAGTGGGCTTCGCTCGTCAAGTGGTTTCTTCCGGACATTACGCTGGGATTGAAAGAAGATGAAGACTATGCTTCCATATACACGACCACGGTGCACGAGCTTGCCCATGCCAGCCATTTCCAGCAGGTGAAAGCCGTCTGGTGGGACAAACTGATGGAGTACGTTCTCACATCATTCATCAGTTCCGGTTTCGTGACCTACGGCACGGGAGGAGAGGAGAACGCCGGATACTGCGAGGTGGCAGAGATGTGGGCATACTATTTCTCATCAAAGATGTACCGTAGCAGGTATAAAACCGGCAATGTAATGTTCGGCACGTCCTGGTGGTTCTATCCCCAGATACTCTATTACCTCGATGACCAGGGACTGGACCATTTCAAGATATTCCGTGCGCTTATACCGGCAGTCACCGACAGGGATGCGCTCCAGGAAAAACTGCTGGCACTCTATCCGGAGTTCAGGACCAATATCATGTTGGCATTCAATCGTTATTTATAGTTATGAAACGCTTTTTCTTTACTTTTTTGTTTTTTGTGATGCAGCTCGCGCCTGCGGGCTGCTTCACAGTTTTCACTGCGAACGCGCAGGAACTTTCATTTTCGACGAATTTCATTGATTATGCTCGCACCGGCACTGCAAATCTGGAGGCCTCCTATGCACTCGCAAGGCATTGGAGCGTGAGTGCAGGAGTAAAGTACGACAGTGGAGGAGATATGCGTCAGCAACTCTATTCTTTGGGTGGACGTTACTGGCCATGGCATATCTATTCAGGATGGTGGCTGAGCGGCAAGATGCAGTATCAGGAATTCAATGAAGCGGAGCCCGTCAGCTTTGAAACGTCCGAAGGTGACAGATATGGCGCCGGCATTGCCGGAGGATATTCGAAGATGCTGGGGCGCCATCTGAACCTCGACATCGGCATCGGTCTGTGGACAGGATACACACGTTACGTTACCTATGCCTGCCCCACCTGCGGACGCATCATCGGCTCGGACGACAAACTCTTCGTCCTCCCCAACGACCTGATGATCGCGTTAAGTTATATTTTTTGATGAGAAAAGAAAAAAATTACTATCTTTGCATTCCCTAAGCGCGGGAGTGGCGAAATGGTAGACGCGCTAGTTTCAGGAGCTAGTGTCTGGTGAAGACGTGTCAGTTCGACTCTGATCTCCCGCACAAAAGAAGCCGGTTGATTGTTTCAACCGGCTTCTTTTTAGTTATATTATACCTTATTACATACTTGCGGCTTTCCGCATCAGTTGCACAAGTTGGGCGCGAAGGTCGTAGGGGTCGAATTCGAGGGAAGATTCCACCAGTTCCAGGGCGAGACTCGCATTTGCGGATCCCTTGTATTTGGAATCCCTGAGCCAGAGCCCGTAGGCGGCAATGCCCGCTGCAAAGTTGAAATTGTCGGAAGGCTCTGCAATTGCAGAATCGACATTGAGTGAAAGTTCCCTGCTGTCTTCTCCAAGTGCCTTTTTGTATCGGACATCGAAATTTGCCACAGGCGTCCCTGCCGCGAATCCCTCCGCAGGGACTATCTCATATAGAGCCGTAATGGTCTGTCCCGCTCCGATTTCCCCGGCATCTTTCTTGTCATCTTCAAAGTCCTCGTTAGCCATCATGCGGTTCTCGTATCCAATCAGGCGGTAGCTGTCGACCGAGGCGGTGTCGAATCGTACCTGGCATTTGGTGTCGTTCGCCACGGCATAGAAACGGCAGCGTTCGTTCACGAATACTTTCATCATCTCCTCTTCGGAATCTATATATGTATATGTTCCGTTTCCGTGATTCGACAGATCCTCCATGCGTGCATCCTGGAAGTTTCCGGTACCGAAACCCATTATGCTCAGGTAGATACCCTTTTCAAGATAACTCTCCACCATTTCCACCAGAGCGGAAGTGCTGGATACGCCGACATTGAAGTCTCCGTCCGTACACATGATTATCCGGTTGTTGCCTCCTTTCTCATAATGCTCGACAGCTTCTTCGTAAGCCAT
>OCVV011281065.1_pt1 | contig 15103 bp, 13 predicted proteins | sample 1539721 | NCBI WGS metagenome assembly OCVV01 (sample SAMN02144230, study PRJEB22623) | gut metagenome | biome: sheep rumen | host: Ovis aries | place: New Zealand
TTGCTCGACAAATACAGCGGTGTCAGGAAATCGTTCCAGACGCCCATGAACTGCAGAATAAAGCAGGTGACAATTGTCGGCTTCATCATAGGAAGGTCTACCCGGAAGAACATCTGAAGCGGTCCGGCGCCATCGATCACGGCCGCCTCGTCGATCTCCCTCGGCACCGATTCAACGAAGCTGTATATCGTGAAGATGCAGAACGGAATCATCGAGCTGATGAACACCAGAATAATTCCCAGTCTGGTGTTTGTCAGATGGAACCACTGAAACACCCGAACCAACGTTACATAGTTCACCGGAAAGAAAAGTCCGATGATAAAGAAATAGTACAGCCTCCGATTAATCCGGATCCGGTTTCTGCTGAGAACAAATGCGGCCATTGCACTGATGATGACGCCCACGAAGGTGGCAACCAGCGCGTAAATCATGCTGTTCGCAAATCCGCGGATCAGACCGGCCTTCTGAATGACATCCACATAGTTTCCGAACACCCAGGTCGTCGGAAACTTTAGATTCATTCTGGCCGCCTCTCCCTTTGTCTTGAAGGAGTTGATCACCACCATGTAGAGGGGAACCAGCACCAGCAGAGAAAGCACAACACAGACGACCTGCTTGATGATGGTCTGAAAAATTCTCTTAGACTTTCCCATTTATGCTTCTGCCTCCTTTCCGCTCATAACCTTGACAATGATCACACCAATCACCGCGGTAACCGCCAGAAGAATGGTGTTCATGGCTGTGGACATTCCGTACTGGCCGCTGCCGTACAACTGGAATACGTATGTGGTCATGACCTCGGTCTTATGTCCGGGTCCTCCGTTTGTCAATACATAGATGATATCGAAGACCTTCAGACCGTAGGTGATGCCGAATACCAGATTGATCATGATCGGTCCACGCATCATCGGAAGTGTCACATAAGACAGCTTCTTCCAGAAACCGGCGCCGTCAATCTCTGCCGCCTCATAAAGGGAATCATCAATCGTATTCAGCCCGGCCAGGAAGATCGTCATGACATAGCCGATACCTCTCCAGGCATCCACCGAAAAGATCGAATTCCACACCATATTAGGATCGGACAGCCACTTCTGCTTCAATACACCGAGCCCCAGAGCCGTGAATGTGCTGTTCAGAAGTCCGGTATTGTAAGAAAAGATCGAGCTGAAGATAATTCCGATGATTACGAAGGGAAGAATGGACGGCAGATAGAATACCGTCCGGTAGAACTTCTTGCCCTTCAGCCTGGAATTCAGAAGAATCGCAAGGAAAAAGGCGGGAATAATTTTCACCACATTGGAGATCAGCGTGAACCGGACCGTATTCCAGAAACCCGCCATGTAATTCTTATTGGATGTAAAAAGATCGATATAATTCTGCAGACCGATAAAATGAAGTCCGTTCTTCGGCGTCATTCTCCCCCAGTCCGTGAAAGAATAGAATACGCCGAGAATACTTGGAAAAAGGAAAAACACCACATAAATAATCAGCGGCAGAATGACGAACCATCTCGGGTAAATCTTATTTTTATTCATAGTTGCCTCATACTAATTTCTGTCAGCGGCTGCTGCATTTGTTTTCATGCGTTGCGGCAAATCCGCTTTCCCACCATCCGGTTGATATCCTCTAACGAAGGAGTGTCGCCTGCAGAGGCCCTCCTCAGGCCTCCGGGCGACACTTCATTGTAAACGCTCATACGATGCATTGTGCCACAAACTGTATAAGCCGCGGATTGCTCCGTGCCCCACACGCGGGACATCACTGCCTGCTCAGAGCGTTTTCCTGTTCTCCGTCTGTTTCCGCAGGATTACTTCCATGCGGAATCACCGGCTGTTTTCGCCGATTCTGCACGGTTCGCATCCATATTCTTCAGGACGTCATTAGCCTCCATAGAGCCCTGGCAGAAGGAAATCATATCCGCGCCGAAATCCATCCAATAATCGTTGGTGTACTTGGTGCCGTTCTGAAGTACAGTTACGCCCATCTTATTCGGGTCAACCGAACTCATGAATTCCTTTTCCTCAGGCAGCCAGTGCTGTTCGATATCTACGTTTACATCCAGGTTCGTATACTGCGGAGAATTGTCCAGAATCTCCTGCAGGCTCTCCGGTGTACATACAAACTGGAAGAACGCCTTTACAAGATCCTCATGCTCCGTTCCCTTATAGCCGAACATGGTCGGGCCGGCCGGATTGGTCGGATACCAGGTGTTATCGCCGAGCGGGATCAGGAACATTCCAAACTCATCCTTTGTACCGGTATCATCCTTGATCTGCTGAATGAAGCTGGAGTTTGCCATTGCCATTGCTGTATTTCTGTCGCCGAACTCATTGCTCAGGTTTGTGGAATCGGTTCCTACCCAATCCTCTCCAAAGTAGCCGTCATCGGAAAGCTCCTTGAACTCATTCAGAACCTCAAGCATCTTCTTGTTGTCTGCAAAGGTTGCCTCGTTGTTGTTCAGCTTGTCATAAAGGTCCGGATCATCCTCGGTGTATACACCGCCGATCTGGAAGAACGCGAGCTGATGCTGCCATCCGTCCGCACCGGGCATGAACCACGGTGTCTCGACACCAGAATCTTTGATTGTCTTCAGATCCTTTTTCAGCTCATCATAGGTTGTCGGCACTTCGTTAATGCCGAGCTCCTTGAACATGGTCTTGTTGTAAACCATGACATACTCCGGAGAATTATGCCAGATCTGCAGTCCGTAGAGCTTGCCGTCGCTGATACAGGATGCCTGACGGGTCTCCGGCATGACGTTCTGCCAGTCAGCTCCGGAAAAATCGATGCAGTACTCTTCCGGATTTCCAATGTTGGACTCAATGGCTCCAACCGGGTTCGACTGAATCCAGAAAATATCCGGGCAGGTGCCGTTCGCCAGATCCGACTGGAGAATATCCAGATACTGATCGGCCGGAATCGTCTGAAGATCTACGGTGACACCATAGGTATCCTCGAATCTCTGGATCGTCGCATCATAACGGTTGTCCATCCATCCGGCGGATACCAGAATGCTCAATGTCTGACCGTCAAACTGGCCATCATTCGGGACCTCCTTGACCACTACATTGTCGCCGGAAGCCGCGGAAGTCGATGATACTGCCGTTGTCTCCACCGACTCTGTCGCGGATGAAGAAGATGTCGCCGCTGCTTCCTCCGACGATGAAGAAGCAGCTGCCGCCGTCGATGAAGAAGTCGACGCGTTTGCCGAAGAGGAACTTGTCGAGCTTCCGCAGCCCGCAAACAGCGACGCAGCCATAGCGCCGCACATCAACATAGAGATTACTTTTCTTTTCATACTTTCTCCTCCCTCTCTCATTGTTGAATAAACTGACGTTTCCACATAACATAATCATAACAAGACAATGCATCCAAAACCATGGATAAAACCTTTCTGCAGTTGAACAAAATTGTCCTGTTTGAACAATTTTCTTCTATTTATTTTCGATTCCATGGCAATAATCACGAATTCCCTGTTCGTAAGGGGCCATGTACACATGTGATCCGCTACAATTCCGGGATGATTTTCTGCGCCCGCTCATGGATTTGTCAAGTCCATGTAAAACGTTTATAATATGATGGTAACTTATAAAAAATCTCACTCGAAAGGAAATTATCTGTTGAAAAATCACATCCGGCACAGAAAATCGGAACCGGAAAAAATCCCTCCTCTGTCGGCCTCGCAAGACCAGAAAACAGCAAGAAGGCCCCGGAAGCTGCAGACCAAGCTGTTTCTGTATATCCTGCTTCCTCCACTCCTCGTTCTGATCTTCTTTGCGCTGTTTTTTCTCCAATACAACTCGAATATCCTGATCAGCCGAGAGCAGAATATGCTTCAGACGCTCAATTCAACCTTGATGAATGAGACAGAGAAGCAGCTCAAGGACATGGATATGGTATCCTCCGATATAAATTTCTATAACCGCAAGACCAAATTTATGCCTTCCGTTCTGGATTTCAGCGTGACCTCCGATGAAGGCCATGCCTTTCTGGATGTTGTGCAGATGTCGAACGGTCTCGATCTGGACGCAGACCAGGTAAATATCTACGACCTCTATGGGCATGTCATCGAATCCGGGAACATCACCAAAAATGATACCTATTCCGAAAACAATGAAAAATGGCTCGGGAAGGCGGTCCGGCTTCGCGGTTATAAATTCCTGAGCGCTCCCTATGAGACCCGGAAATACTCCGCCGGTGCTTCGAATTCAGCATGGTATCTGTCTCTGTACCGGGCCTCTCTCGACGGCCAGAACCGTGTCATAGGCGGAATTGAAACGGTCAAGAACTGCAAGGTTCTCTTTCATGACATCACAGCTTACCTGAGCAAAAGCTCCACGCAGGCGGATGTTTTGATTTTTGATTCGGACGGGACTCTGATTTTTCCTTATGATACAACTGAAAATCATAAAGACATCAGTCAAACCTACTATCAGACTCTTTCCGGCACGAACGACAGCTATGGCATCGGAACCGATCCGGAATCCGGAATCAAATATCAGTACGCCCGGCAGACCTCGACCTACAGCGGCTGGACCTATGTGGTTCTTCAGCAAAACAACGTCATTCTGCGTCCAGTCTACCAGATGCTCCGAGTCCTGATCACGATCACCGGCCTGATGGTGCTGTTTTCCATTATCCTCTCCCTGTATCTGACTCACAACATGGTCAAGCCCATCAAGCATCTGAAGCACGTGATTCAACGGCTGCGTCTGGAAAACCTGGGAAAGGAAAAACTGGATCATTACGATGCCTCCTATGAGGAGCTCGACGAACTGTACAAGGAATTTCAGAAGATGAGTGAGTCTCTGCAGCAGTCCCTGTCGGAGCTGGAGACCGCGCAGAAACTGGAGCTGAGGTCCCGCGTCATCGCGCTGCAGGTGCAGATGAACCCTCATTTTTACTACAACACCCTCTCCTGCATCAGCATCCTGGCGGAAAACGGACAGAATCGTGAGGTAACGAAACTCTGTCAGACGCTCTCCCGCATCATGCGATATATCACCAATACCGGAATCGCGATTGTGACCGTCGCCGATGAGATTCACTACATTGAAGAATACATGTACTGCATGAAGGTTCGCTATCAGGAGAGTCTGAATTACCAGATAGATATTCTCCCCGAAATCATGAAGGAAAAGATTCCCAAGCTGATCATTCAGCCCCTTGTGGAGAACTCCATCAAGTACGGGACCAATTGTCTGCCGCCGTGGAAAATCACCATTACGAGCTTCCGGGACGAATCCATGTGGTACATCCGGGTCACCGATTCCGGAAACGGATTCGGGGAAGAGGTGCTCGATGAACTGAATAAGAAGATCGCCACGATCAACCGCGACCTGAACCACAATCTCACCGATCTCAAAATCGGCGGGCTCGGCATGATCAATGTATATATACGCTGGAAGCTCTACTGCGGAGACGATATTGTCTTTGACTTTGGAAACACGGAAGACGGCCATGCTTATGTGACAATCGGAAGAAAAACGCCGGGCGGCACAGGAAATATGACAATTCCAAAAGAGAAAGGTTTTATATTATGAAATACGGAGTTATTGTTGCGGAAGATGAAATACTGATCCAGCAGAACATCATAAAAAAAATTGAAAATTCAGGAACCGGCTTCACCGTTGTCGGAAAGGCCCAGACGGGCATTCAGGCACTGGAGCTGATCAATGCCTCTAATCCCTATCTGCTCGTGACCGACATTCGAATGCCGGTCATGGATGGTCTGGAGCTGATCGAGCAGGCCCGTGAAAATCACCCGGACCTTGATGTGATCGTCGTCAGCGGATATTCCGACTTTGAATACGCCAAGCGTGCCATACACCTTCAGGTGAAGGAATATCTGCTCAAGCCCGTGGATGAGGATCAGCTTCGGACGGTTTTATCCTCTCTCGCAAACAAATACCGGATGGAAGAACAGGAGCTCGAGAAGAGCTTCTCCTTCGAATTCTCATGCCACTCCTCCCGGGAAATTGCGGAGCTTCTGAAGAATTACCTCACGCGGGAATTTGACCACGACATCAATATGAATCTGATCGCCGAAAAGCTGAACTATAGTCCGAGCTACCTTTCCAAGGTATTTCTGCAGACCTATCACATGCCTCCGACAAAATACCTGATATCCCTTCGAATGCAGAAAGCCAAGAAGCTCATGGATCGAAATCCCGACTATCCCATTCATATAATCGGAGAAGCCGTCGGCTATGACGATCCGGGCTATTTTTCACGGATTTTCAAGAAGTATGAGGGCGTCAGCCCGCAGAAATACCGCGGCGGTTCCACAGCCGACACCCCGGAATAAGAACCCGGGTATCGGGCAGTGCTTCCATGGGTGCCGCGGAATGAAACATCACTGCATTGTTCCAGAGTCACCCTGGACGCCTCGGAATAATAAGTTTACATCGTGCCTCTGCCCGCAAAAACAAATGAAAAGCAGTGGCCGCCTTATCAAATATTCTCTGACAAGACGGCCACTACTGAAATGGTTCAATGCTATTCAATTTTCTACACTTTCTTTATTTAATTTTTTGTACAATCGGACTTATTTAATTTTTCTTTCTAAGGACCTGTTATAAATAATAATGATAAATGGATTTAATTATTTTTCGGTTTCTGAATTACAGCTTATAAAATATTGACTGCTGTCACATCTCTAATCAGTCACATATCTTATCAATTACTGCTATGAATCACATATCCCTCTTTCGTGATTCCTCTTAATTACAGGTATGCTCTCTGTTTCTCTTAAAACAGTGCTTTCAAATAATTCAAAGGAAAGAAACATAAGTACGATAATCTTTATCTGTTCCCTGCGTCGTCAGGATATTGAGCTGTAGATTCTCGCATAGAACTCACGCTCCTGCATTCTCTTTTCTCTATCCCGCTTAGAAAGTTCTGTGAATTCATCGGAATCTCTTCCTCGTTCCGGCCAGTGATATCTGCACGCCTGTCCGAAAATCCCTTCCGATGTTCTGGATATTTCTGTCGCGTCCATGTAATTTCTCGTCTTTACAGGGCTTCGTTTCTTTACACGAATCCTTTGGATGCTTCAGATTCTCCGTGGTATATACTCAATATGAATTGCAAGCTTCACATTACCTTTCATATCATGGGTTCCGGATTATACCAGGAACTCGGTTACTTTCTTCTCTCTTATAAAAGGTCTTCTCTGAGGGAACTGCTTATGCAATACCACTTTCATATTGAGGATGATGTGCCGGTGGAATTCCCATTGGACTGTCCTCCTTCTCTCGTATTTTAATTAAAGATCCGAACTTAACGTTTATCCGATATGATATCAAAGGCCGTTCCCTCTGTTCATGTAATCCTGAATCGGATCTGAATATCAGGACGGAGCTTTTATCGGATTAATTCTGTCGCCCGTTCTTTAATGTGATTATAGGATAACACAGAGGTTTCTATTTGTCAACGCATTTTTAATTTATTATTTACTTATTCTCTCTTTTTCTTATCTTATTTTATTATTTTTGCTTTTTATTCATTCATTTCATTATATTCTGACATATTGCAGTAAAACTCCAGTTTTCATGTTATTGACCAACGGTGAGCTCTCTCACCACTAGGCAAGAGCATTCACAACGACAACAGCTATCGGCATGGAGAGGCGCAAAGCAATCCGTGTGCGTGTCCGCGGAGCAACCCGAAGCTTATGTATATTTTGGACGACAAAAAACAAAAAGGTCAGAACCCACACAAAAATCAGGGTTCTGACCTCACATAGCATCGACCGAGTGTTTACTTGTGATTGCGATAATAATTAATCAGGCATCCGTCCAGGATAATCTCTCTCTCATCGTCCGTCAGCTGGCCCAGTCGGAGTTCAAATCCGGTTAACTCTTCATCTCCGACAACATATGCCGTGATGACATCCTCCCTGCTCTCAACTGCCTTCCGAATGTCCGGAACAAACAGATAATCTCCGTTTTTAAACGGAAGACTGCCTGCAGGAATTAGGAACGGAAGCATACCCCAGTTGATCAGATTCGAACGGTATCTCTTCGTCGCGTAATCATTGGCGATATTTGCCCAGCCCCCGAGAACCTTCTGACAGGAAGCTGCCTGCTCACGAGCGGATCCGTCACCCGGTTTTACGGCAAAGATCGTGGAGCCGACTCCCATATTCTGGTGGCAGACATCCGGGAACTTCGTATGGATCACCTTCATAACCGGCTTCAGCTCCGGGAGCGCATCTCCAGCGCAGCCTCCCTCTTCCAGTGCCTTCTGTGCCTTTTGAACCTGCTTTGCCCTTCCTACATACAGAGGATCCTTTCTGGAAAGAGCAAACTCGGCAAGTCTGAGCGGATTGGAACGATAGGAAGAAGTCTCTCCCGATGGAATCAGTTCATCGGTTGTCGTAACCGGATCATGGATCTCCGATACCACCTTGAGAATCAGGTTCTCCGGAAGCGCGGACATCTTCGGCCAGTCCTTGATGTTCGGACCGAACCTCACTTCCACGGTCGGATCCGCGACACCATGGCTGTCAAATACGCGATGCGCGTAGATATTCGAGTCAAAATGGTAAATCTGATGACGGTATTCACCGGCAAATTCTGTCGCGGGTGTCAGGTATCCTTTATTAGCAGCGGTTGCCGCGATGGACCGCGCGTCCATCAGAGCGACACCGGCAACCTGTCCCTCCTGGACCTTGGAGCCCTCACGGTTCGGGAAATTACGTGTGGAATGACGAATCGAAAGATCTCCGTTCGCAGGAGTATCTCCCGCGCCGAAACACGGACCACAGAACGCGGTCTTCACCACAGCTCCCGTTTCCATCAGATCCGCAATCACGCCGTTAGCCGCCAGCTCCTTGTAAATTGGTGCACTTGCCGGATAAATATCCAGCGTAAAATCATCACAGCCGATGTACTGCCCACGCAGAATATCAGCTGCCTGGCAGATATTTTCAAATCCGCCTCCGGCACATCCCGCAATAACTCCCTGATCCACAAGGAGCCTTCCGTTGTGTACCTTGTTCCGGAGATTATAATCCACTTTTCCGTTGAATGCCACCTGTGCCCGCTTCTCTACATCGTCCAGGATATCCGTGAGATTCGCGTTGCATTCTTCGATTGTATAGACGTTGCTCGGGTGGAACGGCATTGCGATCATCGGTTTGATCTTATCCAGATCCACATAGATGCAGCCGTCATAATAGGCCACCGGGCCCGGGTTCAGCTCGCTGTAATCCTCCGGACGTCCGTGCTCCGCATAGTAGTCCCGGATTGTATCATCTGTCGTCCAGATCGAAGACAGACAGGTGGTCTCTGTTGTCATAACATCAATGCCGATACGGAAATCCGCTGACAGTGAGGCAACGCCGGGTCCTACAAACTCCATAACCTTATTCTTGACATAACCCTTGTCAAATACTGCTCCGATGATTGCGAGCGCAACATCCTGCGGGCCTACCCCCGGCACCGGCGCTCCTGTCATATAGACTGCAACGACTCCCGGCATCGCAATATCATAGGTCTTGTTCAGAAGCTGTTTCACCAGCTCCGGTCCGCCTTCGCCCATCGCCATAGTTCCCAGAGCGCCATATCGGGTGTGGGAATCCGATCCGAGAATCATTCTCCCTGCTCCGCTGAGCATCTCACGGGCAAACTGATGAATGACCGCCTGGTGCGGCGGAACATACATGCCCCCGTATCTCTTTGCGCAGGAAAGACCAAACATATGATCATCCTCGTTGATCGTCCCTCCTACCGCGCACAGAGAATTGTGGCAGTTCGTAAGAACGTAGGGAATCGGAAATTTCTCCAGTCCGGATGCCCGGGCAGTCTGAATGATTCCTACATATGTGATATCATGTGATGTCAGCTTATCAAATTTGATCTGAAGATTTTCCATGTTGCCCGAGACATTATGTGCCTTCAGGATATTGTATGCCATGGTCTCCTTCTTCGCCTCATCCGCCGGCACAGCTTTTCCGGTTTTCTGCTGAAGCTGTGCGGCAGCGTCCGGTCCATCCGGAATCACGGTTGTTCCGTTTACCAGATACACTCCGCCGTTCTGTAATTCAATCATACCTGATCATTCCTCCTGTTAATCACTCTGATGCCGCCCTGTTCTGGCAGCCCGACCCGTACAGTAACCGACATGATGTAGACAGCGTCACATACTGTATCCAGCCAGCTGCTCCGCTGCTCCGCAACTCACGCAGCCCTTCAGGCGGCCGGCTTTGTCGGTATGCCGCGGCGTTCGCCCCACTGCTTTACACCTTGTGTGAACGGAATATGGCTCACCGCCCGCGCATATTCGCACTTACGTGCCGCTTGCGTGTCACTTCGCTGCTTCGCAATGCGGATTGCAAATTCAGTGTTTATCATATATTATTTAGAATAATTTCGCAAGACGGGAGGAAAATTCAAACATGCGTTTCTGGGGAAAAATGATACGTGACAATCATATCCTGATGGATATAACCATAACCGATGACAGTGAAGAGACAAGGACTCACAAGGTTCTCCATACCCTGGAACAGATCTGCCATGAATGGGATCTGAGTGTGCCCATCTGGCTGGACTCCAACATACGGGAATTCAAGCGAACCAAAAAGGTACGCTTCACACAGGACAGCTTTGTCGGAGAAGAAATTTCCTTTGATTTTCTGGAGCTTCAGGTTCTGGACGAGGACTGAAAGAGCCGCAGGCCCCTGAAGGCCGCGGCTCCCTGCTCTGTCCCGGATTCTGCGGATTCCTCCGCAAGCTTACATATCGACCGAATGGTCATTCTGAACTGTACCGGTTCAGATTCTGCGGATCATCCCGCGCACAAGGCGCACGCAGTGTCTCACGCAATCTTCGGTAAAGGTGTTGTCATCCGCCACGGCGCTTCCGTCAGCCTTATCGGAGATAACGCGGATGATCAGAAACGGAACCCCGTTTCTCCACGCAGTCTGGGCGATGGATGCCCCCTCCATCTCTGCGCAGTATCCATGAAAGTTCTCCGCGAGCCTTGTCTTCACCTCATGATCCGAAATGAACTGATCACCGCTGACTACCGTTCCTCGGAAGGTGTGAATCTCGGGGTTCACCTCCGCATTTACCTCTTCTGCCAGCCCGATCAGCTTCTCATCACCCGGAAAACGGTAGACGTCCATGCCGGGAACCTGTCCCGGCTTGTATCCCCATACCGTTGCGTCCATGTCATGCTGCACGGCCTCGGAAGACAGAACAATGTCTCCGATATCAATTTTGTTCTGAAGGCTTCCCGCGATTCCTGTATTGATTATATAATCTACATGAAAATCATCCACCAGAATCTGTGTGCACATTGCGGCATTTACCTTTCCGACACCGCTCTGCACCACAACGGCAGGTTTTCCCTCAAGAACGCCGCGGTAAAACTTCATTCCTGCCTTTTCCCGGATGTCGGTCTCACTCATCAGGTTCTTCAGCTCTGCTACTTCCGATTCCATAGCTCCGATAATTCCAATTAAACTCATATAATATTCTCCTGTTATATTGATTTGCCTCTCGGCACACTCATCTGTCCCATTTGTCACAGAGAGCATTGATCTGGTCCGTAAACTTCGCCAGATCCTTATTCGCACCTCCCTCATTCCGGCGAATCACCGTCAGAAGTCTCTGACCCGCACCAAGAAGACGCTCATAAACGGCGGCAGCTCTGCGGTGGGACGCCTTTCCGCATCCACCGGATTCCCTCGAAACAGGAACACCCGCCGGCGCTTCGACGATCTGCCCCGTGGCGAGATCGAATACCGTTCCGCTGAACGGCGCATAGGAATCATACCCGAGTTCCTTCCGCAGACGCTCCGCAAAAATCTCTGTCACAGCATCTTCTCCATGACACACAAACACCTTTGCCGGTTTTTCCGTGAACGCGGAAGCCCATCTCATCAGTCCCTCGTTATCCGCATGGCCGCTGATCCCGGGCAGGACCTGAATGTGTGCCCGTATCGCTATCTCCTCGCCGAACAGCCGGATACTCTCCGCCCCGTCAACAATCGCGCGGCCGGGGGTGCCCACAGCCTGGTAGCCCACGAACAGTACCGTGCACTCCGGTCTCCATAGGTTATGCTTCAGGTGATGCTTCACACGTCCGGCATCACACATGCCGCTGGCGGATATGATTACCTTCGGAGTCTCGTCAAAATTGATCGCCTTTGAGTCCGCTGCGGTAATTGACGTCTTCAGATTTGAGAAAGCTATCGGATTGATTCCCTGCTGAATCAGTCTTCCCGCTTCTTCATCATAGCATTCTGCGGGGTGTCTCTGAAAAACGGTTGTCGCCTCAATTGCGAGCGGACTGTCCACATACACCGGAAAATCGCCATGTCCGCGCACCATCTGGTTTTCCTTGATCTGCCGGATAAAATAGAGCATCTCCTGCGTTCTGCCGACTGCGAAGGACGGAATCACCACATTGCCGCCCCGGTCAAAGGTCTTCTGGATCACGTCTGCAAGCGATGATACGTAATCCGGAACCGGACCGTGACTCCTGTCTCCATAGGTAGATTCCATGATAACATAGTCCGCCTCATGAATATACTGCGGGTCGCGGATGAGCGGCTGATTCAGATTCCCGATGTCTCCGGAAAAAACGAGCTTCCGCGTGGTCTCTCCCTCTGTCAGCCACATTTCAATACTGGCAGAGCCGAGCAGATGTCCGGCATCGATAAACCGGATTTTGATCCCCTCTGCCGGACAGAGAATCTCATTATAAGGTTTTCCGACAAGCAGGTCAATCGCGCCGATGGCATCCTTCATCGTATATGGCGGCACATATGCTTCCTTTCCGGCCCGCTTTCCCTTCCGGTTTCTCCACTCAGCCTCGAATTCCTGAATGTGCGCGCTGTCGCGGAGCATAATGTCGCAAAGATCCGCTGTTGCCTCCGTCGTGTATATCGGTCCCCGGAATCCTCTCGAATAAAGAACCGGAAGGTTGCCCGAGTGATCGATATGCGCGTGCGTCAAAAGCACAAAATCGAGCTCTGACGCCGGGATCGGAAGCGGTTTGTTCTCGTAGATATTTTTTCCCTGTTCCATCCCGCAGTCAACAAGAAACCTTCTTCCGGCCGCCTCCAGATAATAACAGCTGCCGGTCACCTCATGTGCTGCCCCCAAAAATGTAAGTTTCATAAACAATCCCCCAATCCGCAGCTTACAGTATATCGAGTAGGAGAAAGTCTCCAGTGGAGACTTTCGTCCTCTCACACCACCGTGCGTACCGTTCGGTACACGGCGGTTCATAAGTTTTCAGCTACTTTCAAATACTGGGAGAGCATGGACGGATAGCCCAGCTTTTCCAGTATTTTATTTGTCAGCACAGAGCGGAGCATTTGTGCCGCCCGCCATGTGCCTTTACGACAGTTTGCCAGTTCATGTGCACGCCATTCCTCTAAATGCAATGCCCTGAAAATCCGGTAGCGGGTTCTCACCCGCTTCCACTGTTTCCAGTACACCGCCCGGATTCTTCTGCGAAGCCACTCATCTGTCTTTGCCATCAGTGCCCTCATATCCGCATATCGGAAGTAATTCATCCAGCCGCGGACATAGTCCCGCAGCTTCTGCTCCCTCTCCGGATTGCACCACCGATTGCCTCTGCACGTCAGTTCTCTGAGTTTCTTCTGCATTTTGACTTTCGACCTCGGGTGTAATCTGAGCCTGCATTTCCCTTTGAATCGGTAAAACCCATAGCCCAGATATTTCACCCTGCTGATGTGTGCCACTGTCGTCTTCTGGAGATTGACTTTCAGAAATAGTTTCCCTGTGATGAATGGGACGATATTACCCAGCGTGCGATCCGCGCTTTTCCGGGATTTGCAGAAGATCATGCAGTCATCCGCGTATCTGACAAACTTGTGCCCGCGGCGTTCCAGTTCTTTATCCAGCTCGTTTAGCATTACATTTCCGAGTAATGGACTCAGAGGTCCGCCCTGAGGCACACCTTCTTCTGTTGCGTGAAAGCCGCCGTCTTCCATGACCCCGGCATTCAGGTATTTGTGTATCAGCGATATGACACGTCCGTCCCTGACTGTCCGTGACAGCACCTCTATGAGTCTGCTGTGGTTCACGGTATCAAAGTATGACGCCAAATCCACACTCACTACATACACATAGCCTTCGTCCGCCAGCCTGAGGCACTTCCTCAGGGCGTCATGACATCCTCTTCCCGGCCGAAACCCGAAGCTGTTGTCCGAGAACTGCTTCTCGTATATTGGCATGAGCTCCTGCGCAATCGCCTGCTGGATCACACGATCCACCACCGTCGGTATTCCTAGTTTCCTGACTTTGCCTTTCTCCTCCTTGGGTATCTCTACCCTGCGGACTGGGTTGGGCTTGTATTTTCCCTCCCGCAGCTGCCGGACAAGTGCGCTCTGGTTCTCTCTCAGGTAGGGCAGAAGTTCCTCCACCTGCATCCCATCAATCCCGCCTTTGCCCTTGTTCTTCTTCACCTTCAGGTACGCCTTATTCAGGTTGTCTGCGCGAAGAATGATTTCCAGCAGGTTGTCCGGTTGAAAGTATCTGCTGATGCTGTCGTCATCCGCAATCCTCCGATAGTCCGGCACTCCTGTTTTCTTTCCCTGTTCTGCAGGTATCACACGCAGGTAGTCTTCGATATGAAGTTGTCTGCCGTTAAGTCTGTCCTCGGTTGCCAAGATTTGCTGCATCTCCTTATGTGGAGCCCTTTCCGGTTTACGTACGTTTGCCGGTCTTGTAATACGGCTCCTGCTGACTTCTCACGGTAAACCTTATTTCGACCGTATCCGCGAGTATTATGTCGCATTGGATACGTCCGTGAGACCTCCCCGGGTACTCACACGTTCTTTCCCACTTATGACTGTCCCATATACTGCTGGCGCTCCGTGCAGTTATTGGACTTTGACTTGCTTGGCAGTCTCATCCGCGCTTCACAGCCTGATGGGCTTCCTGTTCGTCAGCCCAGTGGTTTGCTTACAGCTTCCTTCAGATTCCATCTCGCGGTGGACACCCTTGCTGTTCGGCTATCCCCTTCCCACTGCCGGGCGGGGTCGGGACTTTCACCCTTTGGAACGTGCGCCCGCCGGGCGCACCAACGAGATAAAACACGCTGCGCGAGTTTTATCTCG
>OCVV011234569.1_pt1 | contig 15100 bp, 11 predicted proteins | sample 1539721 | NCBI WGS metagenome assembly OCVV01 (sample SAMN02144230, study PRJEB22623) | gut metagenome | biome: sheep rumen | host: Ovis aries | place: New Zealand
ACTTTAGAGGCCAGTTCGCGAGCCGTAAGCTTGTAAAAAGGAAGATAACTTGTAGCATCAATAAAGACTTCATCAATAGAGTAAACATGTATATCTTCTGGTGCAAAATAACGCAAATACACACTATAGATTCTTGCAGAATACTGAATGTACAACCCCATCCGTGGTACTGCAGTAATATATTCCAGATCTTTACCAGTCTGCCGCTTAATCTCACGCGCCTTGGCTTCAACTTCAAAAAGCCGGCTTCTTCCCGAAAGTCCATAAGCCTTCAAAGCCGGAGTCACTGCAAGACAGATAGTTTTACTTGTACGACTCGGATCTGCTACCACAAGTTTTGTTGTAAGCGGATCCAGGCAACGTTCCCTGCATTCTACCGAGGCATAAAAAGATTTTAAGTCAATCGCTATGTAAGTTCGTTCCATCCGTCTATCCATACACAAATATAAGATAAAAGCCTAAAAATAGCAAATATATTTATAGTATTATTGCAAACAAATAATCATAAATTAATAATCATCTTCTCTTAACTTGCAATTTCTACTATAATAACATTTATGGCAACACAGCATAAAGAAATTGACGCGCAGACTCTTGAGAATCTGCTTTATTTAAGTCGTCTTTCTCCGGAAAGTACAAACATGGAGATATTAAAAAAACAGGTAGACGACATTGTTGGATATTTTGATATTCTCTCTAAGTATGATGATAGTGAAAATCCTTATGATGCATATCCACGCACCGAAGCAGACAAACTTCGTGATGATACAGTAGTTGAAGGTCTGGAAATCAGCGACGTAAAGAAAGTTTCAGAAAACTTTATGGACGGCTATTTTCAGGTTCCTAAGGTTTTGGGTGAGGGTGCCTAAACTCGGCTCTATTTTTATTTGGGCGTTCCCGCTGCTTCGCAGCGGTCGGCTGTTACGTGGCTCGCTAACGCTCGGCCTCCTCACTTCGTTGCGGTGGCTGCTTCGCACCACTCCATAGCCTAACGCAATTTTGGAGAAAACAATGTACTATACAATTGAAGAAACAAGAAACGCATTAAAAAGTGGAGAAATTACCAGCGAAACACTGGTTAAAGATTCAATCGAAACTTTCAACAAAGATAAATCTGCACCAATTCCTCTTAATGCATTTATAGAAATGTATGAAGACGCCGCAGAAAAAGCCGCTGCCGCCGACAAAGAAATTGCCGCAGCACGCGCAGCAGGTGGCGATGCTCTCGATAAACTTTTTGAAGAAAAACCTCTTCTTGGAATTCCTTTTGCAAATAAAGATAACATTAACTCAAAAGGCCACCGCCTTACCTGTGCTTCAAAAATCCTCGAAGGCTACGTTGCACCATACAATGCAACAGTAATTGACCGCCTTGAAAAAGCTGGAGCAATCCCTCTTGGACGCTGTAATCAGGATGAGTTTGCAATGGGGTCTTCTACAGAATATTCATGCTATGGTCCAACCCGTAACCCAATTAACCGCGAGTTTGTATCTGGTGGTTCTTCGGGTGGTTCTGCAGCCGCTGTTGCCGCAAACCAGGCTCTTTTTGGACTTGGTACAGAAACCGGTGGTTCAGTTCGACTTCCAGCAAGCTACTGTGGAATCTATGGTCTTAAAACAACTTATGGAGTTCTCAGCCGCTGGGGTGTTGTTGCATATGGTTCTTCTCTGGATCAGGTTGGTATTCTTGGTCACACTCCTGCAGATATCGCTGAACCACTCAGCCTTATGTGCGGCGTAGATATGTATGATGATACATCTGCTGATTTACCAGAGGGAAAAACTTTGAATAAACTCGAAGCCCTTTCAGATGCTGAGTTCAAGGCTCTTAAGATTGCAATTCCAAAGCAGTTCCTTAAAACAGAAGGTGCTGACCCGGATGTTGTAAAATGCTTTGAAGAAACCCGCAAATGGTTTACAGATAAAGGTGCATCAGTAGAAGAAGTTGACCTTCCTATTCTGGATGCTTCAATTGCCGCTTACTATGTAATCGCTCTTGCAGAAGCCGCTTCTAACCTCAGCCGTTTTGATGGAATTCGTTATGGCCGCCGTGTAGATAATGGTCAGGGCTACGATGAACTTTATGTTGATACTCGTTCTGAAGGTTTTGGTCCAGAAGTAAAACGCCGTATCGTAATTGGAAACTATGTACTTTCTGAGCAGTTCTCAGGAGATACTTATAAAAAGGGTATGACAGTTCGAGCCCGCATTCAGCGTGAGGTTGCAGCCGTATTCGAAAAATACGACATCATCCTTTGCCCAACCTGTCCTACAGCAGCCTTTAAGCTTGGTTCAAAAGTTGACAATCCACTGGAAATGTATCTTTCAGACTTGTATACAACCTTTGTAAACCTTGCCCGCATTCCTTCTATCAATGTTCCAGCTGGCCGTACAAGCGCAGACAACATGCCAATTGGTATGCAGTTTGCAGGAGCTATGTTCAGCGAGAAAAAGATTTTGCGTCTTGCCCAGAACTGGGAAAATGAACATCCACAGATTGGAGTGCCTGTAAAATGAATTAATTCGGATTATGAGTATTAATGCACAATTTATTTTAGAAATGATTGGTTACCTCGGCTCTGCTTTGGTAATTGTTTCTATGCTTATGACTTCTGTTATTAAGCTTAGAGTTATCAATACCATTGGCGGAGTGATTTTCTGTGGTTATGCACTTTGCATCCATTCATACCCTACCGCAGCAATGCAGGTATGTCTGATTGTCATTAATCTTGTAAATCTATACAAGTTGAAAAATACAGAAAAAGAATATTCTGCCGTCCCTCTTAACGCAAATGACTGTTTTTTGGGACACTTTCTTAGCACGAACAGCAGCGATATAAAAAAATATTTTCCAGATTTTACAGGCACAGAAGATGATGATAAAATCTTTCTGATTACCTGTGCAGAAATACCCGCCGGAGTTTTTATTGCAAAAGACGAAGGCGCAGGTTTTCTAAATGTAAAACTCGACTATACTACCCCAACCTATCGTGACTGTTCTGCCGGAAAGTTCTTATACAGCTATCTGAAACAGAATGGTATCAAAAATATAAAGGCTGAAACAAAAATCCCAGCTCATGAGAAATATCTCAAAAAGATGGGATTTAAGCCTAAACGAATTACAGGAGATAAGAACGACTCTCCAAATTATTACATGCAGTTTGTAAAGAGTTTTTCTTAATCTCCGTTTTTTTACACAATAAACTGATCTATCTGAGAGCCCATGTCCATAATAGACTCTTTCATCTTTTCAGAAATCTGAGAGAGTTCAGTTCCACTTTCGCTGATTTTCTTTGCTCCAAGAGCCATTTCATCCATACTGGTTTTCATATTGTTTGATGAATCCTGAAGACCGGCAATATTGTTGAAAATCAGTTTATTACCTTCAATCATTTCTTTGGCAGATGTACTAACCTCAGATGTACTGTTATTCATTACGCGAAGAGTTTCAATAACCTGCTTTGAACCTTCATTCTGTTCATCCATTGCATTTTTGATTTCATTAACGAGTTGATTTGTATTTTCAATTTCGTGCGAAACCATAGTAAATGCTTTACTAGATTCTTCTGACCCATTAACAACTTCGACAATCGAAGCCTGAATACTGTTCAACTGATCCCCAATAGTCTTAGACTGTTCAGTTGATGTTTCAGAAAGCTTACGAATTTCGTCGGCAACAACCGCAAAACCTTTTCCGGCTTCACCAGCATGAGCCGCTTCAATTGCCGCATTCATAGCAAGAAGGTTTGTCTGTTCTGCGATATTTGCAATTGCCTGGTTAGCTTCCTGCAGCATCTTTGACTTATCTTCAATCTGCAAAATCTTTTCATTAACAGCATTCTGCTTTTCGCGGCCAGACTGAGACTGTTTTTCAAGCTGTGCAAAAGTATCAGCCATTTTATCAACAGAAATATTTACTGACTGAATGTTACCAATCATCTCTTCAACTGCAGAAGAAGCTTGAGTAACTCCCGCTGCCTGCTGCTGAATCATCCGTTCAAGAGAATCAATATTTGCAGAAATCTCATTTACAGCTCCGGCAGTTTCCTGAACACTTTCAGACTGCTTATTAATCTGAGAATGAACAGAGCTAATATTCGAAATAATCTGAGAAATAGCACTTGCCGTATTCTGCATACTCGAAGTCATATCAAGACCGACAGTATTCAAATCAGCTTCCGAATTCTTAAGCTTATCAATTATGTTTTGAAGCTTTTCAATAAAGCGGTTTTCATTAGCAACAAGAGTATCAAAAACCGGGAAAATAGCACGCTGAGTCATGTTTACACGTTTTGTAAGGTCAGCATTTCCAGAACTCAAATCAAAAACTGCATCACTTAAAATTGTAAGCTGAATTACCATCTTAATAATCTGGAATGACAATACTACAATTATGATTACTGTTATAATTCCTGCAATAAGAGCCGTGCGACCGTGTTTTATAAAGTCTGCCAGTGTATAATCAGTTTGCATTGCAAGATGCCAGCTTACCAGCGGAATTGCAGCAAACACAAAATCACTTCGAGAATTAGAATCAAATGAAATGTCCTTTGTCATATAATCAAGACTTTTTATCTGAGGCATTCTGTCAGTAACCGGAATTTTCTTTTCAATAATAGAATCATCCAATGCACCTGTAATTTCTTCTCCATCATTATAAAGGTACATAGTAATTGACGGATTTAGATCATTGTACATTTCCTGAACCATATTAGTAAGCGGAATACCTGTTCCTACAATTCCAATTGGTTTTCCGTTATTACGAATTACCGCATTTACCCAGAGATTAGTCTGCTTAAGAGACGGATTATAATTGATATTGAAGTTGTAAACATCCGTGTCATACATTGTCATGTTATACCAGTATTCATTCGGATCACTTGGATTTACAACATAACTTGCCTTCATATCACTCCAGAACATTTTGTCTACATCAGAAATCCAGAAAATTGATTTAGATTTAAATGATTGTCTGAAAGTTTCAAGGTCTTTAAAAGCTGATGCTTTTAATTCTTCATCATCCGGATTCAAAAGATAATCTTTTACTGCTGGCATTTTGACGAGTTGAAGTACAAGAGTAAGCTGTTCATTCATCGATGCTTCAAATGTAGCTCTTTTTACACGAGCAGTCATTTCCATATCCGCATAACTTTGATCCTTTGCATGATCTCGGGCAACGTTTTTTATAAGTGTAAACAGCCCGATTGCAGCAACTACTTCTATTACACAAACAATTGCAATCACTCTCTTAAATTTTGAATTCATAACTTCAACTCCTGAAAAGTGAATTTTAAACAACTTATAACAATAATTTTATGGGGATATATAGAATTCTGCAATTTCTTTTTGAAAATATAACAAAAATTATATTATAATGGGGATACGAGGAAAATATGTCAGATTTCAAAAATTTTTCAGTGGCAGCTATTTTTTCTGACCACATGGTTTTGCAGAGAAATAAATATGCAGCGGTGTTTGGTAGCGCAGAGGACGGGGTTCTTGTGAGAGCTCAGCTTTTTGATGCAAAAGGGGCGGAGATTTGTGAGAACTCTGCCATTGCAGAAAAGGGACGATGGCTTTTGAAGCTTGAACCACAGGAAGCACAAACCGACTGCAAACTTTTAATTACATGCGGAGATAATTCAAAAACTTTTAGTGATATTGCATTTGGTGAAGTCTGGCTTGCAGGTGGCCAGAGCAATATGGAATTTGAACTTCAAAACTGTACGGAAGGACCTTCGGAATTACAGGATGCGGCAGCCGGCAAGAATGTTCGCTTTTATTATACAAACAAGATTGGCTGGAAAGACGAACACTTTTATGAAGCAGAAAAAAATACTACCTGGCAGACTTGGGAAAGTCCTGCGCGCGGTGCCTGGTCTGCTGTAGGATATTTTTTTGCAAAAAAACTTGCCGCTGATTTAGATTGTGTTGTTGGTGTTGTAGGCTGTAACTGGGGTGGAACCTCGGCAAGTGCCTGGATGCGCCGTGAATATTTAGAGTGTGACAAAGATTTAGAGACATATCTTACAGAATATGAAGAAGCAACTCGCGGAAAATCTATTGAACAGCAATGCAAAGAATTTGATGATTACGAAATAGAAAATTCAAAATGGCAGGAAAAGTTTGCAAAGCTATGGGAAAAACAACCGGGTGTTACCTGGGAAGAAGCAGAAAAAGTTTTGGGTAAAAATCCCTGGCCGGGACCGAAGTCCTGCAAAAATCCGTATCGTCCATGTGGGCTTTATGACTGTATGATCAGCCGGATTATTCCATACACTCTTAAAGGTGTACTCTGGTATCAGGGAGAAAGTGATGATCACAAACCTGGGACCTACTATAAATTATTCAGAGCAATGGTAGATAACTGGCGAACAGACTGGAATGATAACTTACTACCGTTCGTTAGTGTACAACTGCCAGTTCATCGATATAAGGCTGATCCTGATTTTAAGCACTGGTGTTTAATACGTGAAGCACAAGCTAAAGCTTCAGCAACTATAAATAATGTATGGCTTACAAGTGCCTTCGATCTTGGACAGTATAGTGACATTCATCCTCGGGCAAAAAAAGTGTTAGCTGAACGTATGGAAAATCTGGCGCAGGCAAAAGTTTATAAATTGATTCCTTCTGTTGATGCATGTGCTCCGGAATTAGAAAGCTATCTTCCTGTTTTTAATGATGTTGATGGTGGTAGTATTGTTTTGAGTTTTGCAAATGCTCCTTTAGGTTTTGAAGTTCGTTCTGATGAAGTGCGATTCGAAGAGTATAAAAAAATGGAAGAACGTCAGGGCAATTCTGTAAACTCAGATTTTACAGGATTCGAAGTTTCGGACTCAGAGGGAGTGTGGTATCCTGCAGAATTTGCCATTGGTGGAACTGATGGAAAACTAAATTGCATTGTGGTAAAAAGCAAACAGGTAAAACATCCAGTTGCAGCACGCTACGGCTGGTATAATTATGGCCCAGTCACAATCTATGGCAAAAACGGATTACCACTCTGCCCTTTCAGAACTAATCCAGAAAGCAGTTCCGGTAAAACAGAACATGCAAAAATCCAGCAGATAATGACGGTATGAGAAAAATATTCTTTTTCCTTCTCATAATTTCATTTCCACTTTTCGCCCAGCCGGTGCCGGGTTCCTATTATGACTTTCTCGATGCTACAAAAGACTTGCCGGCTGGGCATGACAAAACTTCTCTCATAATTTACCGGCCAGACAATGTCGGAGTTCTCAACGACATCCGCTGCTTTCTCCGGATTCTAAATGACGATGGAGAAGACATTACCTACAACACCAGCAGCATTACTGCGACTTATGAATGGATGAGTACGCCGGACATAATCCACAATTACAAGCACACTTATTTTCTCAGTGGCGGCATGGCCATGCACCTTAAGCTAAAAAAAGGCCGCTACAAAATCTCGCTTTATACCCCGATAGACCAGCAGAACAACTTTGTTTATCCCGAATCTGGAGAAGAAGCAAGGAACGCCCTGCAGTCAGGAGTCGTAGAATACTCGAAGCCCCAGGCTTTTCAGTGGGAATCAAATATTTTTGAATACAACACAGAAAATCCAACAAAAGTAATCTTCGTTACTCCCACCCGCAATGACAACGGTTTTTACAACGGCGGCTGGGTGATAGATTATAAAAATGGAAGAAGGCCGTAAACTTTCGGTGTGCGCGGGGCTGATGAGGTCTCGTCTTTTAAGAAAGCAGATTCTTAAGATGATTTCCGTCGTTCATTAATTCAATAACCGGCAGACAAAGTTTTCCAGGGCTTCTGTCAAAACGCAGAATTGTAATTCCTGTATGAGGAATATGCAGACTTGCGCACAAGAGTGGAAAAGGAATATTCATCAATCTGGCAATAAGGGCTGTAGACGAGCCGCCATGGCTAAAAAGAACAACTGTATGCTGACTGTCATCTTTGCGGATGTTTCTGTAATAAAGTCCTTCTCTTTCATAGCCCAGAGTTTTTAACCAGGGGTCGCTCGCTTTCTGCACGGCTTGAATATCTATTGTAGCGGTATTATCAATAAAAAGCGGAAGCTTCTGCCAGTCAGGGTTCTGAAGATTTTCTCCTGCATTTACCATTCTGTCAGTTCCCACCCAGGGACTCATATTCTGATTATATAAATCATCTTCACGCCCATATCGGATTTCCTTCATAAAATCCAGAATCTGAACATTTTTTATTCCAGAGGCTTGGGCAAAGGGTGCCGCAGTTTGACGAGCCCGTCCCATTGGTGATGAATAGATTTCTTCAATTCCTTCATCCATCAATCTTTCTGCTACAATTGCTGCCTGTTTATGTCCAAGTTCCGTAAGGCAATCCTTCTCATAATTCGGATCTCCGTGACGTACAAGTATTAATCTCATTTTTGATGCTCCATTTTTCATTAATCCTATAACAGATGAAGGTTTGATTTCAAGAGAAAGGGTATCCAGACTAATACTGTATAATTAGTTCATAAAAAAGCAACCTTCTTTTATTTCTCCACTATAGCCTTTGCCATTCTAATAAAGGAATCCTGTACTTTTGACGGACACTTTTCAAGATTTAAAATAAGACTCTCATATTTTTTCAGTAAATAATGATCTTGATTGTCTGCAATTTGATTTTCGGATAACAACGTATTTTCAGGAAGTCTCGCAATATCTCCAAGAAGCATTTCCAGAGGCTTATTCAATACTTTCGAAATTTTCAAGGCCACATCAGCAGAAGGAATACTGTCAGGACGATTTCTACCATTAGTAATTGTTGTATAAGGTATACCGGTAAGAACTGATAATGTCTTCAAGTTCATACCTTGATACTGCATTTCCTCATTAACATTTTTCCAGAATGGACTCATATGAGTATTATTACCTATTTAGGTTTTTATTTGACGATTATTACACAACTGAGATATAATAACCTATATAGGTACAATAACTCTAAATGAGTAATTATATTCTGGAGGCTCCAATGTTTAGTACATTTATAAAAAAAAAGATATCATTTGGTAAACTTATTTTTGGTATATTCATCTCTTTAGTCATTTTTAGTTCGTGTGAACACGAATTACCTGTTGAAAATCAAAGCGACACCACTCCAACAGCTTCTGTAAAGAACTTAAATGCGACTGCTGGTGATAAAACAGTTTTCCTTTCTTGGACAAATCCGTCTGACAGTGACTTCTATGGTACACGAATAACATTCACTCCTTCTGTATATGGAGTGAGCCAGCCTGTTGTAATTGAGGGAGAATATTCAGAAAACTCCAGCACTGTGTTCAATGGATTAAAAAATGGAGTTGAATACACTTTTACGCTTGTTGCATTGGATAAGAATCAAAATAAATCAAAAAGCGTTAGCATAAAAGCTACTCCAAAAGAGCCTGCCGATACAACACCTCCAAAAGAAGTTACTGAACTAAAAGCTGAAATCGGTGATAAATCAGTCACATTGACTTGGAAAAATCCTTATGACAGTGATTTCATGAGTACTCAAATTACATTTACCCCAAGAATAGATGGAGTAACACAACCTATTACAGTCGAAGGAAAATCTAGTCAAACTTCCACAACAACAATTGATGGACTCGAATATGATACCGAATACAGTTTTACCCTCAAGACAATTGATAAAAAGCAGAATCAGTCACAAGGGGTTCAGATAAAAGCAACTCCAACTGATAAGATTCCACCAGAGAAAATTGAAACGATAACTACAGTTGCAGGAGATAAATCAGTAACATTATCATGGACAAATCCGAGCGCCTCTGATTTTGAAGGAATTCAAATTACCTTTACACCAGAAGTAAGTTATATTCCACAACCATTAGTGGTTCGAGGAGAACCAAATAAAACATCTGACACAACAATTTCTGGATTGCAAAATGATACAACATACACATTCAAACTTACAGCTTTTGATAAAGTGGGAAATAAATCTGAAACAGTTTTTGTGAAAGCGAGTCCTTGCGATAAGACACCTCCAGCAGAAGTAACAAATCTTACAACTACTGCACATTCTGAAAGTATCACCTTAAATTGGACAAATCCTTCTGACATCGATTTTTATGCAATAGAAATCAGTTCAAATCCAGCAGGATGGGGATTGGATGAACCTCTGACAATACAAGGTTCAACTTTAGAACAAAAATCATATACAATTTCAAATCTTAACAATGGATTTGAATATACCTTTATCATAAAGACAATTGACACAAATGGAAACAAAAGCAAAGGAAAAAAAATTGAGACCTCTGTAATAGCAAGTGAAATCTCTCTGTTGGTAGAATTACCAAATGATAATGAAAATATAGTTTTTACAAATGACACTGCTCCCATCAATTTATCAGTAAACAGCGCATATAAGATTAAGAAAGCCATTTGGACGAAACACAATGAAAACACATCAGAAAATCCAGAAGATTTAATAAATGATACATCAGCTGAAGAAATACCAATTACAGGCTTAAACTCGAACACAACATTATACGCAAAAGAAAATGGAACATATGATATTGCTATTCAAGATGAAGAAAATGAAATTGTAGTTGAACAAATAGAAATAAGAACTATTGATAAAACACCTTTACCAGAAGTTTCAAATCTTATGATAATTTGTGAAGGTGGAACGAACTATACAATTTCGTGGAAGAATCCTCAACCAGAAGACAGTTATGATGCTCCCTTAAAAGAAGTCCAATTATCATGCATATTTAATAATGATGCAAATGATATTAATAACAAATCCATTTCATTTAACCCATCTATCGAAAATTATACATTCAGTATTTCAGAAAAAAAAGATGATAATGACTTTATGAATGTTTATATCCACAACATAGATGAAGCCTCAAACAAAAGTAGTACAACAAATTATATTATTTACTGCAAAGATCATTGTGTTTCTACAAATGATAAAAACGCAGACTCTATACCTATATATGACGGAGAAAATACAGAAATAATCATATATGGAAATACTTGTTACCATTTCCGTGACAAAATACAAAGCTTAAACGACAGTTCAAATAATACCACTGTAAGTTTAGATTTACGGTATATGTCCGGATTAAATTCAATAGATTTCAGAAACTGTTCACGTATAACAAATATACAACTATCAAATGAAATAAAATCAATCAACTCGCGTGCATTTTATGGATGTTCTAGCCTAACAAGCATAAACATTCCGAATGGCGTAACATCAATTGCCTATGATGCATTCTCAGGCTGTTCAAGTCTGACAAGCATAAGCATTCCTAGTAGCGTAACATCAATCGGCGATAGAGCATTCTCAGGCTGTTCAAGTCTGACAAGCATAAGCATTCCTAGTAGCGTAACATCAATCGGCGGTAGTGCATTCTCAGGCTGTTCAAGTCTGACAAGCATAAGTATCCCTTGTAAGATAACATCAATTGATGGCTATACATTTAAGGAATGTTCTAGATTAACAGACATAACCATTCCAAATGGAGTAACAAGAATTGGTGAGAGCGCATTTTATGGATGTTCTAGCCTAATAAGTATAAATATTCCAAATAGCGTAACACAAATTGCTTCACAAGCTTTTTGGGAATGTGAAAATGTTGTTCAAATAACAATCGATGGTAAAATTTTTGATATCTTAAATGTAAATGTCTTAGGAGGTTTGGAAAAAAGCTTAAAAAAAATCATTTTTACAAACTCCCTTCCACAAGAATTTCAGTATTGGAATAAATTTGAAAAATTAGAATCTATAATTATTCCAGACAATATTACAAGCATTGAAGACGATACTTTTAAAAATTGTTCAACACTCAAAACAATTACAATACCAGATACTGTTACATCAATAGGTAACAATGCATTTAGAGGATGTAAAAGTCTAACAGATATAAATATTCCACAAGACGTAACACAAATTGGTTCTGGAGCATTTTACAACTGTTCAAGTCTAACAGAGGTTTATATTCCAAGTACTGTAAAATCAATCGGATCCGGTACTTTTGAATATTGTATTAACTTAGAAGATATAAATATTCAAAATGGCATCACATCTATTGAAGCATTTGCATTTTTCGGATGCAAGAATCTGAAAAACATAAACATCCCCGATAGCGTAATCTCAATAGGTATGAGGGCATTTTCAGGTTGCTCAAAACTGACAGAAATAATTATTCCAAATGGTGTAGCATCAATTGAAGAGGGGTTATTCAAAGACTGTGGAAATCTGACAAATATATCTATTCCCAGTGGTGTAACATCAATTGGAAAAGATGCATTTTATAACTGTAGAAGTCTAAAAAATATAACCATTCCAAGCTCAGTAACACTAATAGATAAGGATGCATTTTATGACTGTTATCTTTCTTCTGCAACATTTCAGGACTGTAGCAGTTGGCATTATATTGATGAGGTATCCGAAAAACACTGGTTAACAACAATAGGAATAGACATTGCTAAAAATGCGGAGACGATAACAAAATACAGGAATTATGCTTTTATAAAATTATAAGTTTTATTAATTATAAACAAGACATAGAACTAAAGGAGAAAAACTATGACAAAAGAAGAACTAAAATCTCAAATGCTTACAGAGGAAGCTCGTATTCATGAGGAAATCCGAAAACTCTATCCAAATGGTGCTGGGCTGGATGGAACAATTGATATCAATAGATACTTAGACTTGAAAAACGAAATTACTCAAGGTAATACACTGAAAATTCTCTGGATTCTAAAAGAACGAGGCTATCCAACAAATAAACCTGATATGGAATTCCCTGTAAAAGATTGTATGCTTTATCTTGCAGACTATAAAGAATGGTACAAAACATACGGAAATATGTGTCATGTTACGGAAGGTATTCTTGAATGGCAGAGATTGAAAGATGAACAATACTTATCTTTTGAAAACTTGCCAGAATTAGAAACAGAAGGAAGTTCTGTATGTTATAAAAACAACGAAAAACAATTCTTCCCACTAGATTACATTGCATTCTTAAATGTAAAGAAACTTGGCTCTCACTCGCAAACTTCAAATCAAAATGAAATAAATGCTGAATATGCAAAACCAGAAGTTCAGAAAATTCTAAAAGAACAATTTGACTACATCAATCCAGATATAGTGATTTTTGGTAATCACGTAATAAAGTTGACGGAAGATTTCTCAGGTGTACCATTATCAGATTTTCACGAAAGTGGAAAATGTAAATATTTCTATGATGAAAAACGCAACAAGCTTTTTATTGATGCTGACCATCCTAACGCACGATACACTGAAGCAGAATACTGTAATTCCATTTTCAACGCTATCAAACAAAATGCAAAAGAATTAATAAAATAATATCTTGGTAAAGACGAGGTGAGTTAAATGAAATATTATTGGAAATACAATATACCTAAACACATTTTCTTAATAATACTCATATTCCTCCCCTCATCCGCCTTTTGCCAAAAACGCTCTATAACACCTGTAATACCAAAAGCTATTGAACACACACAAACTTATAAAATTATGGAAGAATACGGATTTTCTACACAGGAATATCCGGGGGAATATACTGAAACTGTGTATTTTGATAATGTAATTCGTCTAAGTCAGGATAAGGGAGATGTTATTTACGCTTATTTTCTTACAGACGACGGTGAAGAATGTATTCTGAAAAAATCTTTTTTTCTACAAGCTGGTTCAATCGGTTATGGTGAACTTATGCCGCAGGAAATTAATATAACTGGTAAAATAAAATATGTTCTTTCAGGATATGAAGAAGATTCTTGGGAAATAAAAGATGTACTAAAACAGTCTCTTATGCTGATTGAAGGTCCCGAAGATGATAAAAATTTTGGTTCTATTGACTTTCTGCTTTTCTATAATGAAAACGAAAATTTCTTTGGACTTCCAATTACTGTAAAAGAACTTCTACCCATAGAAAAAGACGCTATTCCAGATTTTAATGAAATTGCTACAGAGTATGCTGGTAAACACACTGAATGGAAATGGTATCTGGAAAGCTTTAAGTGATATCATTCCGACAAAAACATCAAATTCGCTAATTTTGGTGGAATGGTTTTCTTGGATTAACTAGATTATTCCGACATAATTGTGGATTTTTGCAATTTTGTCGGAACATTTTGCTGTAAAAACGGTCATTTATCCAATTACAGATTAAAAATCTATTAAAATCAAAAGTTTTTTTCCGTCAAAAATTCAAAATGTTAGATTTTTATCGGAAGTTTTTCTTCTTTTTCATAAAAACATTCCGACAAAATGAGGCAAGAACTTGTTTTTATCGGAAAAATCATCAAAAGAAACTTATCGATCTTACAATTCTCTTTTTTCCCCTTGACAATTTTTTTTCTTATCACTAGATTGAAAATATCAACTAGCGCAAACATCCTCGCGCGCTTTTGAAATTCTTTTTATGGAGGTCACTCCCATGGATAACAGTGTAGTGTATTTTGATTTTAAGTGCGGAATGATTCTCCCTCGCACAAAAGAGAATTAGTTCCCACTTAAAATTTTAATCCTCACAAATCGACCGCACGATACCTCGGCGTGTGTATTATTGTTTTCGGCTCGTTACCGAATCGTTCCTGCTTATTAATGTAACTTGTATTATGAACAAACTGAATTTATTTCGTTATTTTAAACGCTACAGTTTTTTGTATTTGATTGCCCTTATTGCCATGACGGCAGGCACAATGCTGGATCAGGCTGCACCTCTGATTGTTCAGCATATTATTGATGATGTTTTGATTGCAAAGAAGATGGAGGCCTTGAACTTCCTTCTGCTTGGCATTCTTGGAATAGGAGTGGGCCGCTGCATCTTCCAGTACACAAAGGAATATGCCTGCGACTATGCCGGAAGTAAAATTGCAAGTGAGGTCCGCATTAATCTTTTTCAGAAGATTCAGAGCCTTTCTGCAAACTTTTTTGACGGCATAAACAGTGGTGAGCTTATGAGCCGCGTAAAGGACGACGTTGACCGCATCTGGGATATTGCCGCCTTTATGGGAATTCTCATGGCCGAAGTTTTTATCCGCACTGTGACCACAATTATTTTTATGGTCCGCATAAACTGGCAGCTGGCCCTGATTCCGATTGTGGGAATGATTGG
>OCVV011001041.1_pt1 | contig 15096 bp, 12 predicted proteins | sample 1539721 | NCBI WGS metagenome assembly OCVV01 (sample SAMN02144230, study PRJEB22623) | gut metagenome | biome: sheep rumen | host: Ovis aries | place: New Zealand
CCGCAGTCGTCGCAGTAGAATGCAGGTATCTGATGTCCCCACCAGATCTGACGTGAGATACACCAGTCACGGATATTGTCGAGCCAGTGGAAGTATATCTTGTCAAAGCGCTCGGGAACGAACTTTGTCTGACCGTTCTTTACTGCATCTATAGCAGGCTGAGCCAGAGGCTTCATCTTGACGAACCACTGAGTAGACACCTTAGGCTCAACAGTTGTACCGCAGCGGTAGCAGGTGCCAACGTTATGCTCGTGGTCTTCTATCTTTACAAGTGCGCCCTCTGCTTCAAGGTCAGCGACTATTGCTTTTCTTGCCTCATATCTGTCCATGCCTGCGTACTTAGGATAATCGTCAACGATAGTTGCGTCATCGTTCATAACATTGATAACAGGGAGGCTGTGTCTGAGACCTACCTCAAAGTCATTCGGGTCATGTGCAGGAGTTATCTTTACAACACCTGTTCCGAACTCGGGGTCAACGTAGCTGTCTGCAACAACGGGAATCTCCCTGTGAACAAGAGGAAGAATAACGGTCTTGCCGACCAAGTCCTTGTATCTGTCATCATCGGGGTTTACTGCAACGGCAGTATCACCGAGGAGAGTTTCGGGTCTTGTGGTAGCAAGCTCAACATAGCCGTCAGCGTCTTTTATCTTATATCTCAGGTGCCAGAAGTGGCCTGCCTGAACTTCATAGGTTACCTCTGCATCGGAGAGTGATGTCCTGCACTTAGGGCACCAGTTGATTATTCTCTCGCCCCTGTAAATAAGGCCTTTGTTATAGTACTTTACGAAAACTTCCTTAACAGCCTTGGAGCAGCCCTCGTCCATAGTGAAGCGTTCTCTGTCCCAGTCGCAGGAGGAGCCCAGCTTTTTGAGCTGTTCAACTATACGTCCGCCGTACTGTTTTTTCCAAGCCCATGCACGCTCCATAAAGCCCTCACGTCCGAGGTCTTCCTTGGTTATGCCTTCTTTTCTCATAGCCTCGACTATCTTAGCCTCGGTAGCAATAGCAGCGTGGTCTGTACCGGGCAGCCAGAGGGTGCAGTATCCTCTCATTCTCTTCCAGCGGATAAGTATATCCTGCAGTGTCTCATCAAGAGCGTGACCCATGTGCAGCTGTCCTGTGATATTCGGGGGTGGGATAACAATGCAGTATGGTTCTTTCTTGGGGTCGGGCTCAGCGTGGAAGAAGCCTCCGTCGAGCCAGTATTTATAGATCCTGTCCTCTACCGAGGAAGGGTCATAGAGCTTTGGCAGTTCTGTGTTCATTTTTTTCAGTTCCTTTCATTATCATTATATCGTCAGTCGGCTCGGAGCGTCAGACTCGGACGCCGGGCTGTCGGTGAAAGGTAAAATCGGTCATAAACTCATATCCTTTCAATGTTTGATTACACCTTACTATTATGACACTTTTCAGAATGATTGTCAAGACATAAATTGTTAAGAGCTCAATACCAAAGTATAACCCCCGTCTGCTGACGGGGGTTCGGTTATTTGCTCTCTTTGTTCTCCAGCGAGGCTCTTATAAAGTCGCTGAACAGAACGTGCGGGTGGTTGGGTCTTGACTTGAACTCGGGGTGGAACTGCACTCCTACAAACCACGGGTGCATATCCTTTGGCAGCTCAACTATCTCGACCAGCTTCTCGTCAGGGGAGATACCGCCTATCAGCAGACCCTTGCTTGTAAGCGTGCTCTTGAAACGGTTGTTGAACTCCCAGCGGTGACGGTGACGCTCATAGATAAGGTCGCTGTTGTAGATCTCCTTGCAGCGTGAGCCCTCCTGAAGCTTACAGGGATAAAGCCCCAGTCTCATTGTACCGCCCTTTTCGGTGATGTCCTTCTGCGAATCCATAATGTCGATGACTGCATTCTCCGTATCGGAGAACTCGGAAGAGTTAGCGTCCTCCAATCCTGCGACATTTCTTGCAAACTCAACTACCGACATCTGCATACCAAGACAGATACCGAACATAGGCACCTTGTTCTCACGGCAGTATCTTATAGCCTCTATCATGCCCTCTATTCCTCTGTCACCGAAGCCGCCCGGAACGATAATACCGTCACAGCTTTTAAGTGTCTCGGCAGCATTTTCTCTTGTGATATTCTCGGACTGTATCCACTCTATATCAACCTCGGCTCCGTTCTCAAAGCCTCCGTGTCTGAGCGCCTCGGCTACGGAAAGGTATGCATCTTCAAGCTCAACATACTTTCCTACCAGACCGATAGTTACCTTCTTATGGCAGCTCTTGACCTTCTCGATCATAGCCTTCCAGCCCGACAGGTCGGGAGCCCTGTTTTCAAGCTTCAGGTGCTCGCAGACAACATCGGCAAGTCCCTCTTTTTCAAGCCACAGAGGCACCTCGTAAAGTGAGGGTGCTGTAAGGTTCTGGATAACGTCCTCAGCCCTTACATTGCAAAACAGTGCTATCTTGTGTCTCATATCCTCGGGCACTTCCATCTCGGAGCGCAGCACCAGCACATTCGGCTGAATACCGATAGAGAGAAGCTCCTTTACGGAATGCTGAGTAGGCTTTGATTTAAGCTCCTTGGAGCCCGAAATATACGGCAGCAGACAAACGTGAATAAACAGAGAGTTTTCACGTCCGAGCTCAATAGATGCCTGCCTTATAGCCTCCAGAAACGGAGTAGACTCAATATCGCCGACAGTACCGCCTATCTCGGTGATAACAACATCTGTTTCCGAGGTCTTGGCCACCCTGTAGAGCCTTTCCTTGATCTCGTTAGTAATATGCGGAACAACCTGAACAGTACCTCCGAGGTAGTCTCCTCTTCTCTCCTTATTAAGGACAGTCCAGTAGATCTTACCCGTAGTAACATTCGAGTTCACAGAGAGGTTCTCATCAATAAATCTCTCATAGTGTCCAAGGTCGAGGTCAGTTTCAGCGCCGTCATCGGTAACGAAAACCTCACCGTGCTGATAAGGCGACATAGTACCCGGGTCAACGTTTATGTAGGGGTCAAACTTCTGGATAGTAACGCTGTAGCCCCTTGCTTTAAGCAGCCTTCCGAGGGAAGCCGCAGTGATACCCTTACCCAGTCCCGAAACAACTCCGCCTGTGACAAATACATATTTTGTAGGTTTGTTAGGCATAATCTTACCTCCATATTAACAATAAGCAAATCTTAGTAAACATTATACCAAATCAAACAGAGATTGTCAAGTGCTCGCCGCACGGCTAATACGCGGCAGGGAAAACCCTGCAGTGCTCGCCGCACGGCTAATACGCGCCGTAATTTTGCTTAAAGCTTTTCTTGCCTTGAACGCGGAGCCGTGATAGTGCGGAGCTATGCCTCGTCAGGTCTGGACATTACGTCCAGACAGCCTCGGCTGGGTTAAGGAGGAGGGGGCTTCGCCCCTTTGCCCCACTGGGGCTAAAGCCCCAGACCCCGAGGATCTATCTAACTAAGTTCGCACTATCTATCTTTGCGGTCAAGGCAGGAGAAGCCAAAGCAAAACTATGACGCGATGATGGTGCAGGGTTTTCCCTGCCCTGACGAGGCTAATCTCCGCATTACCTACCTCTGCGGTCAGGGCAGGAAAAGCCAAAGCAAAACTATGACGCGATGATGGTGCAGGGTTTTCCCTGCCCTGACAAGGCTTAGCTCCGCACACAGGTTAGTCTTGTCAAACTGCATATAAAAGCCGTCTGTGAAACGAGTTAGTTTTGGCTTATTCTGACAAAGTTTCACTAAACTAACCTCGCAGGTCTTGACAAGAGGGTTTGTTAGAGTTAAAATATCAGTTGCTGGTTAGCAATCACTAATTAGTCTTAGCTAATTAAGTTAATTATATTTAACCTATTATGGAAGGAAGCATATCAATGTCTTACGGAAAGAGACAAACAAAGATAATTGCTGCGGCTGTTATGCTGCTGGCTGTAATGCTTTTGCTGAACCCTCTGAGGGCTGCAGCGGACAGCAGTTCGGCTGAGAGCGAGCCCAAGCTTGATTACATAGGATCGTGGGAAGCGTACCTTGATGCAGGCGGAGTGAATGACTGCTGGGAGGATAAGGCAAATGCTATCGACGATGTAATTGAGGCATCTATCAATAACTACAAGGCAGGCAACACTGACGAGGCTTACAATGCAGCACTCGTTATATATAACTTCTATTATGAAACCTCGGGCTTTGAGAGAAATGTAAACGGCTATTCGGGCTCTGAGGTCAGCAAGGCGGAGCTTCAGTTCAAGATCTGCCGAAAGGCTGTTAAAAAGGGCGAGGACACAGCTGCGGTTATCTCGAACTTTATGGAGCTCAGCCGTATACTTCACGGTCAGGCAAATTACCTCGACGGAGTTGATGAAGAGGGCGTAAGCGCTTTTGACGAAGACGGAAACAGAGTTCAGGCAGCAGCCTCCTCCGATGACGGAGAAACTAAAGAGAGAAGAACATCGGGCAGCAGCGGTTCTGTTACATTTTTCTCCTGCTTCGGTATTATTCTCCGTGAGGGTCTTGAGGCTATTCTTGTAGTCGGTGCGATAATCGCATACCTTGTTAAGTCGGGCAACAGAGACAAGCTCAAGGCGGTATATGCAGGTTGTGTTCTTGCGATCATATGCAGCTTCGTGTGTGCATGGCTCTTACAGCAGTTAAAGCTTGCAAATACAGCTGATCAGGAGATAATCGAGGGTGTTACGGCACTTATCGCTGTGGTAGTTCTTTTCTACGTCAGCAACTGGATGGTTTCCAAAGCCGAGGCTGAGGCATGGACAAAGTACATTGACGGTCAGGTAAAGGCTTCTGCTGAGACGGGAAGCGTATTCACACTTGGCTTTACAGCCTTCCTTGCAGTGTTCAGAGAGGGTGCAGAGGTAATACTCTTCTATCAGCCCCTTATCAGCGATGAGAAGAGCGTAAAGTATATGTGGGCAGGCTTCGGAACAGGCTGCGTTGTGCTGGCTGTAGTGTTCCTGATAATCAGGTTCTTCAGTGTAAAGCTGCCGATAAGACCGTTCTTCTTAGGAACAAGTATACTGATGTTTATAATGTCGGTATCGTTCCTGGGCTCGGGTATCAAGGAGCTTATCGAGGGCGACGTAATAGATGCCACATCTCCCGAGTGGCTCACAAATATCATTCCGTATAATGACGTTCTGAATGTGCTGGGTGTTTACCCTGTTCTCCAGACGCTTATCCCACAGCTTATACTGATACTCATTACGGTGACGATCTTCGTTATACAGAAGTGGAACAGAAACAGCCACGTTGAGTGCGGTATCATAGCTATCATTTTCGGCTCGATAGGACTGCACAAGTTCTACAGAGGGCAGTACGGAAGAGGTATTCTCTATATCCTGTTCTGCTGGAGCTTCATTCCTGCATTCGTGGGTGTGCTTGAAGGAGTACACTATCTGACAGAGGGTCAGGAGGCCTACGATGAAGAATTAAAGCCAAAGCCCAAAAAGCAGAAGGTAAAAAAACAGAAGGCCGGAAAACAGTCTTGAATCAAGTCAGTTATTCCCCTATTACGGGTAATATATGAACGGCGAAGAGCCGTAAAGTTTTGTTTTTAATATTGAGGAGGAAAAAACATGACAAAGAAGAAGTTAGTTGGTATTGCAGTTGCTTCTCTTATGGCTATGAGCATGGCTGCCTGCGGCGACAGCGACAGCTCAAGCACTGCTGAGAAGAGCTCTGCAAAGTCCACAGAGAGCGCATCTGCAAAGGTAGAAACCGATGAGGCAGGTGCAGACGCAGCAGGCGGCTTCACTGAGTATCCTATCTTTGAGGACGAAGAAGTAGGCTTCCTGAACGTATCGGCTGTATATTTCCAGCCTGTACCGATGTCTGACGGAAACGGCATCGAGGATTTCAACATTCACCTTGAGGCAGATATCTCTGCACTTGAGAACAACCTCGGCTTCGGCGTAGGCGACTGGGTTCCTTACCTGACAGTTGATTACGAGGTAACAAAGGCTGATTCGGGCGACGTTGCAGCAAGCGGTACCTTCATGGAGATGAGCGCTTCTGACGGTCCTCACTACGGTGCTAATATCGCACTTCCCGAGTCCGGTACTTACAATGTTAAGTTCACGATCCACAGCCCTGCCGAGAACAATTATCTGCTCCACACAGACGCAGAGACAGGTCCGGGAGGAAGCTTTGATGATTACTTCGCAAACGGCAACCTCGAGGTTACATTCGAGGGCTGGGAGTACGTTGTACAGGAATGGTAAATTTCCCTTTATATAATCTCCTGACCTGAAAGGGTCTGCATAACTGCGCTGTGTGTCCCCTTGGATACTACGGCGCATTTGTGCGTTTATACAGATCGTTTTCAAAGCTATATATCGGGTTAAATTTATGATATTGTCCTATATATGGTATCTTCTCAATAAATATACATAAGTGAGGTATTTTAAGTGCTGAAATATTTTGTAATGACCGCCGAGGCTCTTATCACGGCGGCGATACTTACGGGGCTTGTGAGGGGCTTTCTTAAACGCTCCTGCGGCAAGGTCGGAAAGATAGTATCGGTTGTCTGCGCAGGTGTCGGACTGGTAACGGCAGGGATAATGTCCTACGCTAAAAACAATACTGCGAGTGTTGATACATCGCTCTGGAATTTAAGGATATACCAGACCTCTATACTGGCATTCGTTCTGTTTCTGATCGGCTCTGTGCTCTATTTTGCAGTGCTGAGAAAGCACAAAACCCCGAAGCTTATCGGTGAGATCTTTATGTGCATAACCGCAGGCTGTCTGCTTATTATGAGCCTGTTTTATGCCTTCCCCGATGTTATGGGCTATCCGCATAATATCCTGCTCGTTGACAGCAACTGGCTCTCGACAGACTTCCTGTTCAAGATCATAGGCATGATCTTCGGGCTGGTGCTGGCAGTGCTGATCTATATGGGCGTTCACAGAGGTATGCTGCGCCTGCCTGTGCCTGCGGTGTATCTGCTGACGCTCGGAGCGCTTGCAGTCAGCTTTGTGAAGAGCTTCATGGCGGCAATAAGCGTGCTGTTTACAAAGAATATGCTCGCTGACCTGATAAACAGCCTGTCCGATACCTTCGGCAAAGACCCCAAGGACGTAAGGCATGAGTTCTTTGAGACAGCTATTTTCTCGACCAACAATGCAGGCCTTTTCCTGTATCTGACGATAGGCATTGCACTCTGCATACCCGTGATACTCTGGATAATGAGCTTTACCTCAAAGCCTGCGTACTCAAACCCTGCGGAGAAAAGAAAGATAAGAAAGAACATCAAGGTAACAAGGCGCTGGGCAAACCTTGTGGCAGTTGTTATGGTGTTCAGCATATTTACTGTGACATCTGTCAAGACCTACGCAAACCGAGAGATAGCACTCTCTCCCGTTGAGGACGCAGAGGTCGTTGACGGAAACGTGGTAGTTCCCTTTGAGGCGGTTGAGGACGGACATCTGCACCGCTTCGGCTATTATCCCGAGGGGAAAAACAAGGAGATACGCTTTATCGTTATCAAGAAGCCTAATTCGACCTCATACGGTATCGGTCTTGATGCCTGCGATATCTGCGGAGAGACAGGCTATTTTGAGCGTGACGGTCAGGTGGTATGCAAGCTGTGCAACGTTGTTATGAACATCAATACCATAGGCTTCAAGGGCGGCTGTAACCCGATAGTTATTCCCTACACTGTAGATAACGGGCGCATACTTGTTCCTGTTGACGGCCTTATGGAATTTGAGAGCAAGTTCACGGGCAAAAAGGTTTAAGGAGGAGAAAACTTGTTTGGCAGAATGATTCGAGGAACACTGTTCCGTCAGTGGAAGAAAATGCTGATGATAGCCTTCACTATAGCCCTTGGTGCATCGCTTGCCTCGGCAATGCTGAGCGTTATGCTCGATGTCGGAGACAAGGTCAATCAGGAGCTTAAAACGTTCGGAGCAAACATAAAGGTAGTTCCGAAGCAGACCTCGGTGCTGAGTGATCTGTACGAGGTCGAGGGCGGCTCAACAGGCATTTATCTTAAAGAAGAAGAGCTCGGAAAGATAAAGACTATCTTCTGGGCATTCAATATAGTTGACTACGCACCCTTTGTAAACGTAGAGGCAGAGACCTCTGACGATACTGAGGTGACTGTAGTCGGAACATGGTTTAATCACCACATGGAGCTTCCCACAGGAGAGACACTCGATGCGGGAGTTGCAAGCATGAGAAGCTGGTGGGAGCTTACCTCGGGCTCGTGGCTTGATGAGCAGTCGGGCAGTGCTAACGGCGCTATGGTCGGAGTGCAGACGGCTGAAAAGCTTGGGCTCTCGGTAGGGGACAAGCTGACTGTCAGGGGCAGTCAGGGCTCGCAGGAGCTTGACATAGTAGGAATTTACGATGCAGGCGGAGAAGAGGACAGCCAGATATATTGCCTGCTCGATACGGCTCAGGCACTTGACGGGCTTGACGGAAATATTGACAGCATAGAGGTATCAGCCCTTACCACCCCTGATGACGAGCTCGCAGAGAGAGCTGCAAAAGACCCTTCATCTCTGACGGTAGCCCAGAAGGAGCAGTGGTACTGCACAGCCTATGCAAGCTCTATCTGCTATCAGATACAGGAGGTCATCACCGACTCTGTAGCCTCACCTGTAAGGCAGGTAGCTGATTCCGAGGGCGCTATTCTTGAAAAGACACAGCTTCTTATGGTGCTGATAACTATACTCAGTCTTATTGGTGCGGCGCTCGGTATCTGCAACTTAGTTACCGCAAGCGTTATGGAGAGAAGTCAGGAGATAGGACTTATGAAGGCGATAGGAGCTCATAACGGGTCTATTTCGCTGCTTGTCTTGACAGAAATCTTTATAACTGCTATAATAGGCGGAGCAGCAGGCTTTTTTGCAGGCTTCGGCTTCGCACAGATAATCGGTCATTCGGTATTCGGCTCGGCAATAGCTATGAGGCCTATGGTAGTGCCTATAGTGGCGGTGCTTGTGGTGATAGTTACGCTTATCGGCTGTATACCTGCGATAAGAATGCTGCTGAGACTTCGCCCGACCGAAGTTCTTCACGGAAGATAAGGGGGCGGAGCTATGAAGAAAAGACGTATGTTTATCAGAATGATAAGCGCCTCTCTTTTGAGGAGAAGGTCAAGAATGGTGGTTGCACTGCTCTCAATTGCGATCGGTGCGACTATACTTTCGGGACTTGTATCTATCTATTACGATGTGCCCAGGCAGATGGGTGCGCAGTTCCGTAATTACGGAGCAAATATGATCTTCACGGCAAGCGGAGAGAGCTTTACTATGGCAGATGTGGAGTCTGCAAAGGCTTGCATAAGTGATGATGCTATAGTTGGTGCAGCTCCGTTCAGATATGAGAACGTGAGGATAAACGATATTCCTGTTGTGGCAGCAGGAACAGATGCCGATGAGGTCAAGGCTGCAAGCCCATACTGGAGCGTTGACGGAGACTGGTTCAGCTCGCACAATGATGTGCTGATAGGCGACTCTGTTGCGGAGTCATTCAACCTGAAAATCGGCGATATGATAGAGCTGGCCTACACTCCCGGGACCGAAAACGGGAAAGACGAAAACGGCGAGGTAGTGCTTGATAATATCGACTGCTTCAATGTTGTCGGCATAGTTGAGACAGGCGGCTCCGAGGAAGAGTACATTTATATGAGTGCTGCCGATATGGAGGCACTCACACAGAAAGAGGGCAGAGTTGATGTAGCGGAGCTGAGTATCTCTGCATCGGCTGACGAGCTCTCGGAGTATATTGACAAGATAAACAGTAAAGTGCCTGCTATACACGCAAGCTTAGTCAAGCGTGTTACGGCTTCCGAGGCGACAGTTCTCACAAAGCTTCAGGCTCTTGTTCTGCTGGTAACGGTGGTAGTGCTCGCGCTGACTATGATCTGCGTGGCAACTACAATGACTGCCGTTGTGGCTGAAAGACGTAAGGAGATAGGCCTCAGAAAGGCGATCGGTGCGTCGGACAAGAGTATTATTCAGGAGTTTATGGGAGAGAGTATGCTTCTCGGTCTGCTGGGCGGTGCGGCAGGCTCGGTGCTGGGCTTTGTGTTTGCTCAGCAGGTCAGCGTGAGAGTGTTCTCAAGCTCGATCTCTTTCAGACCTCTGCTTGTGCCGATAACTATAGTCGCATCTATCGCAGTAACGGGAATTGCAAGCCTTATGCCTATCAGAAGTGCTACGGACATTGACCCTGCACTTGTGCTCAAGGGCGAATAAAGAAGGGAGACGTAACAATGAGCTTATTGGAACTTAAAAACGTTTATAAGATATACGGAGAGCTGCACGCTCTCGATGATGTGAGCCTTAAAGTCGAGAAGGGCGAGTGGGTGTCCATAATGGGACCCTCGGGCTCGGGTAAGAGTACAATGATGAACATCATCGGCTGTATGGACAAGCCAAGCAAGGGCGAGGTGCTCCTTGACGGAGTGGATATTGCAAAGGAGAGCAAGAAAAACCTCACAAACATAAGACGTGACAAGATAGGTCTTATCTTCCAGCAGTTTCATCTTGTAAATTACCTTACCGCTATTGAGAACGTAATGCTTGCGCAGTACTATCACAGCCTGCCCGATGAGAAGGAAGCACTTGAAGCACTTGAGCGTGTAGGTCTTGCTGACAGGGCAAAGCACCTGCCCTCACAGCTTTCGGGCGGTGAGCAGCAGAGAGTGTGCGTAGCAAGAGCACTTATTAATTATCCCGAGATAATTCTGGCTGATGAGCCTACGGGAAACCTGGACGAGAAAAACGAAGAGACTGTAGTTGAGCTGTTTCATAAGCTTCACAACGAGGGCACGACCCTTATTGTAGTTACCCACGACCCTGAGGTCGCTGAGGTAGCGCAGCGGACGCTTGTGCTTCGTGACGGAAAGCTTTCAAAGGAGATAGTGAACCAGAATTTCACAGGAAAGATCAGGTTTGACGATCAGAACCCGTTTTAAGAATATCGGAGGGATAGTATGAAAAAGAAAATTGCAGTATTAATGTCGGCTCTGCTGGCGCTGTCGCTTTGTGCCTGCGGAGACAAGACCTATAAAGACGGAACCTACACTGCACGAAGCAGTGAGTATGTAAATGAGGATCAGGGCTCTGATGAGGGCAACGGCTACGGAGAGGTAGAAATAACGATCAAAGACGGCAAAATCTCAGCCTGCACCTTCAAGACCTATGAGATCGACGGCACTCCCAAGGACGAGGATTACGGCAAGGAGGGCGGAGAGATCAAGAACAAGGACTACTATCAGAGAGCCCAGAGAGCAAACGCTGCCTGCGAAAACTATGCAAAACAGCTCGTCGCTAAAAATACTATAGACGAGGTCGATGCTATAACAGGCGCAACTATCAACTTCAATGAGTTTAAGGAGGCTGTGCAGTCGGCACTTAAATCAGCGGAGGAATAAAGGGATTTTTTTCTATGAAGATCATCAGACATTTTTTTGTGACCGTCATTTTTCTGGCGGCCGCAGTCGGCATACCGTTCTCACAGACGGCATACTTCAAGGGACTTATAAGCGATGAGAAAGACGCAGTGGCTTCTGCCTCTGTTATCATCGACTCGCCCTCGGGAGAGTATGTCGTGCTTATAAACCGTGACAAGCACCCCGATGAAAAGAGCATGGAACTGTGGAAGTCGTTTTTCTCTGAGGGCGATATTGATGTGCTTATGCTCTTTGAGGACATTGACTGCACTGTGTCAAAAAGCGATACTACGGGTATCACTATGGCGCAGAGCTTTCAGTCACGGCTTGCCGAAAACCAGATGAAGATAACCGAAAGCGACCCGACGCTTATGATCTCAAAGGCGGACAGCGGAAGGTTTGATGTGATCGTCATGTCGGCGGAGCTTGCCGACAAGCTGGGTGCTGAGTCGGTGAACAAGAGAGAGCAGACGGTTATGCTGAGGGTAAAGGGTGATTCTGATGAGAAGAGTTAATGCAGTTATTACGGTACTGATAATGGTGCTTCTGCTTATACACATGATACTCGGAGGCTTCCAGCTGGCAGGGATCATGCCCGGAGGAAACCCTCTGACACAGGGCTCGGCACTGCTTATGCTCGCACTTATCTGTGTGCATACGGTGCTGGGCGTGATACTGGCGGTAAAGTCGGTGAAGCTGCTTAAAAGGTCGGGCACGCATTACTTTAAGGAGAATAAGCTCTTCTGGCTCAGACGTATAAGCGGCTTTGCTGTGATGCTTTTTGCTGCTGCCCATGTGCTTATCTTTCTCGGGAGGCACAATGAAACAGGCGCTTACAGGCTGACCTTTTTCGGACCCTTGCAGCTTTGCACACAGATACTTATGATAGTGTCGATAGCACTTCACGTTATCTCGAATGTGAGACCTATGATGATATCGTTCGGAATAAGAAGCTATAAGGATCTCGGTATAGATATAATGCTCATTTTGTCCGTACTGCTTATTCTGGCAGGTGCGGCCTTTGTTGTGTATTATATCAGGTGGCTCTGAGGGGGTGCGGTGATGAGTGTTATAATTATCGGAGCAGGCCTTGCAGGGCTTTCGGCAGCGATAAGGCTCGCAGAGGAAAATGTCGGCTCGGTGCTGGTGTCGCTGCAGCAGTCCGAGAGGGCACAGTCGGTGCTTGCTGAGGGCGGTATAAATGCGGCTCTTGATACTATGGGCGAGGACGACAATATCCGCAATCACTACAGAGATACTATGAACGGCGGAGTGAACCTCGCCGACCCTAATGCGGTAGACGGGCTGACGAGAAACGCACCGAAGATAGTGCGCTGGCTTGAAGGCCTCGGAGTGCCATTTAATATGGAGAACGGAGAGCTGGTGCTCAGAAATTTCGGCGGTCAGAAGAAAAAGCGTACTGCCTATGCAAGAAGCAGCACGGGAAAAATAATAATGTCCGCTGTGATAGACGAGGCAAGAAAATATGAGGCTAAGGGTCTTATCAGAAGGCTGCCGCACCATGAGCTGATAAGGCTTCTGATAAGCGGAGATAAATGCACAGGTGTGCGTATAAGAGATGTGTACTCGGGAAAGCTGAGTGAGCTTTCGGGGCAGGTGATAGTGTGCAGCGGAGGCCTGAACGGAATGTTCCCGGAGATGACTACGGGCACTACCCAGAACAGCGGAGACTGTGCTGCAGTGCTGTTCTCACAGGGAGTGGTGTTCTCAAATCTTGAAATGATACAGTATCACCCCACGACTATTGCCATTCCGGGCAAGCGCTGCCTTATCTCTGAGGCGGCAAGAGGCGAGGGCGGAAGGCTGTGGATAATGACCAAAGAGGATAAGCCCTGGTATTTTATGGAGGAGAAGTATCCTGAGCTTGGGAACCTTATGCCCCGTGATGTGGTCTCGCGGGAGATGTTTTTTGTCCGACGTCAGGAAAACACCGTCGAGGAAGTGTATCTGGATATGACCGAACTTTCCGATAAGATCTGGAAGGAACGTCTCAGCGACCTGCGTGATGAGATGATCCGATGCACCGGAGATGATCCGACATATACGCCTATACCGGTCCATGAGGGGATACATTACTTTATGGGCGGAATAGATGTTGACGAAAAGCACAGAACGAGCCTTGCGGGGCTTTATGCCGCAGGAGAGTGCTGCTCGCAGTACCACGGTGCGAACAGGCTGGGCGGAAATTCAATGCTCGGAGCCCTCTACGGTGGACAGGTCGCTGCCGAGACTGTGCTCTCGGGTGAGACTGAAGAGGTCAGCGAAGGTGTTTTCACAGGCTCGGATGAGTTTGAACAGCAGGCAGCTTCCGAGCTGATATTCAGGATAAGGGATATACTGCTCTCAGGGCTTGGGATAGTGAGAAATGAAACGCTTATAAAGGGGGCGCTCTCGGAGCTTGATGAACTGTCCTCGGAGCGTGAATATAACTGCCGTGAAACGGCAAGGCTTGACTTTGCAAGGGCTATGCTGATATCTGCCCTTAACAGGCGTGAGAGCAGAGGAGCGCACTACAGAGAGGATCACCCGAAAAAAGACGAGCGTTACCGCAAGCGTTCTCTCGCTTATATGAGTGAGGGCAGGCTTGTGACAGAATACGGCATTATCCCCGACAGGAGGGAAGACGATGAAGCACAGACTTGAAATACTCCGCCGAAAGCAAGGCGGTGAGCCCTATCTCCAGACGATAGAATTTGAAACGAAGGACGAGAATGCCACGGTTGCAACGGCGCTCAGGCAGATAAATTCGGACAGTTCGTTTCGGGATATTAACGGAGAGACTGTCGGCGAGATAAAGTGGGAGTCAAGCTGTCTGCAAAAAAAGTGCGGAGCCTGTGCTATGGTTATAAACGGCAGACCTATGCTTGCCTGCGATGCAAAGCTTTCCGAGCTTGGAGATACGGTCAGGGTAGAGGCGCTCAGGAAGTTTCCGCCTGTTGAAGACCTGATAGTTGACAGAAGCTCGGTTTTTGAGAGGCTCAAAGAAATGAAGGTCTGGTTTGAGGCTCAGACAAAGGCTGACGAGAGAGCTGCGGATACTGCCTATGAGGCATCACGCTGTTTGCAGTGCGGCTGTTGTCTGGAGGTCTGTCCGAACTTCTGCGTTGATGACAGCTTTGTCGGAATGTCGGGCGCTGTGCCGATGGCAAGGCTTATTTCGGCTCTGCCGAAGGAGCAGGAAAAGGAGCTTTACAGGACCTACAGAAAGCGTGTGTTTGAGGGCTGCGGAAAGTCGCTTGCGTGCAGGGATATCTGCCCTGCGGGGATAGATATAGACGGTCTGCTGGTAAGCTCAAATGCGGCGGCGCTCTGGAAAAGAAAGGCAAGGAAGAAGAAAAAGTGAGTGCAGTTCTTTGTCGGAGAGGGGCGGTGCTTCTGCTCTTTCTCGGGGTGCTCATTTTTGCTGTGACGGCATATTCGGGAAACGGAAAATCGGCAGAGAGAAAAGCGCTCTATCACTATGAGACAAGGCGTGACCTGAGTGTTTACTTCGGCAACTCCGATATAGTGATAGAGGACATAAGAAATGCTCTCAGGCGCCGTCAGGAGAGGATAGTTATAAGCTACAGATCTCACAGCGACAATATGGAAGACCTCGGTGTCATAGCCGATGAGCTTTTTGAGTATGCCCTTTCAGAAACAGCCGAGCCCGATGAGGGCGATTATCTGCGGTATCAGATCGGCGGGGG
>OCVV011260295.1_pt1 | contig 15095 bp, 9 predicted proteins | sample 1539721 | NCBI WGS metagenome assembly OCVV01 (sample SAMN02144230, study PRJEB22623) | gut metagenome | biome: sheep rumen | host: Ovis aries | place: New Zealand
TCGATTTGTTTTTACAAAACAAAGACAACTTAATTACAGGTGTAAGTGAATTTGAAAAATATTTTAAAACAGAAGTAGAAGGAATTTATATTTCAGTTTCCCCGGTTATCGGTCAGAATAATTTTGGTACGAGCTTTAAAGATGGAAAGCATTTTTATTATGAACCTCATTATATGGCTGGATATTTTGATATAAATCTTTTTATTCATGAACTTTCGCATCCACAGAGCAAAATCCTTGTTGACGAAGTTATTAAAAATGATGAGCTTATAAAACTCGTAAGCAAATATTTTACAGGCGAGAAAAAAGAAATAATGATTCAACAGGCTTATGGAACACCGGAAGGTTATGTAAATGAACTGATTAATATTGCCAATACAATGTCTATTCTAAAAAACTTTACAGATGAGTCTTATGTGGCATTGCATATTTTTGACTGTAAGACACGAAGATTTGATGAACTTAAAGAACTAACAGATTTATTGGACAAATACAGACTTGGAGAATATAAAAATCAACTGGAATTTCTTCCTGAATTTGAAGAGGGTTATCTTGAAATTCTAGAGAATATGTCTGAGCTTATTAAGCCGTTTGAATTTTCAGCAGAAGATACAAAATCATTTACGTTGTTAGGAAAAACTTACGAGGCAGAGTATTGTGGATATCAAAATTTAACAGGTTTTCAAAATTTTAAGATGCGTAAATACTGGAACATTAAAAATGCCTATAATGATTTCTGTAACAATTCTACATATGGTTATCTGCCATATAACAACTATCCTTTTGAAGTAAAAGAAGGTGAAGTATACAGAATTGAATATCTTTTGGACAATGGTTCAGGTTACGTAATGTATCTTCGTTCCGATGGAACTATCTATGAAAATGAACCAATCACAAATGTTTTTTATGCAGAATAATTTGACATGCGCAAAACAATCATAAGAAAACAAAATATTGAAAATAGAATTATTCCATATGATTTGGAAAAAACAATTTCAGCAGTTTTGAATGTGAATATTGAGGAGGTAAAATTCAATGCTTAAAAAATTACAATTCTTTTCTATCATTATATTCATTTTTGCACTCATTTCATGTGTTTCAAAAACTGAATCAGAAACTATAAAAAAAGTTCCTATCGAAATTAGGCCTGTGGAAGTTTATTACGATTGGGATAAATATCAAAAAATTGATGAAATTTCTTTTGAAGAAATGCAGGAAGATCTGGAGACATTCATTTATATTATTGAAACTGCTTATGCAGGTTATGAAGATGCACTGGCTCGAGGAATGGATACAAATATTCTGAGGCAGAAAATCTTAAATGATTTTGAAGGACAAGATATTATTAATATAGAAGATTTTGCAAAAAAATTGTTTGAGACTTTTGAGCCATATATTCAAGATTATCATGCAAATATTCGTAGTAAAAATAATTATTATGGATTTATAACTCCTACTATTACTTATTTTGCTGATGTATATTTTATAAAACAGAATGAAGATTATTTTGTATATGAAAGTAAAATTCCAGAAATAAAAACTGGCGAAAAATATGAATCAGATTCGCAGTATTTATTTTATTATCCTTCAAAGGGCAATGATGTTTACAGGCTTGGCTGTCTTTCAAAAGATAAACCAGAAGCTCAAAAAGTTTCCATTGGTAAAAAAACATATGAGGTACCGCTGATTTCTTGTGATGCATCATATCCTGATTTTTCATATGTAATAAGGGAGACTGAGAAATCTATATATTTTAAGTTGACTCAATTTTATTTTGAAAATGACGAACAGTTAGAAGCGTTAAAAAGATTTTCTGAAGCAGCTGATTTATGCCGTACTAAAGATTTTGTCATTCTCGATGTTCGCGGAAATCCTGGCGGAGAGAATTTTTATGAGCAAAAGTTTATGACTGATTTATACAAGAAGGATTCAGAAATAAACGACATCTTACCAATTCCTTCAACTTCAATTTATTCTCCTGCAAGTATAGAAGCACTAACGGCTATGATAAACATGGTTCTGGAAGCTGATAATCCTAGAACAAAAAAATGGCTTAAGAAAATTTCCAAAATGAAAAAAATTGCAGAAAAGGAATCTGTAAAAATATTATCAACGACTAAAAATGAAAAATACTCGGTTGAAGAATCATCATTCAAAGGAAAAATAATTGTACTCACAGATTGTAAGGTTGCATCATCTGGCGAAGATCTTTTATGCGATTGCGAATACTTATTTGGTAAAACAAATCAAATTGTTCAGATTGGTCAAAACACTTCTGGTTGTGAATTGTATGGAAATGTTTGCCAGTACACTTTGGAAAATTCAGGAATAAAAGTTCAGTTCTCGGTAACAGACTTTTCAGAATATCCAAAACTGATATCAAATTTTTATGGTGAAGGAAACGGTTTTTATCCAGACATCTGGTCCACAAATGAAGATCTGAATGACAGCATTTTTTATGTGACACATGATGAAGAAATGTTCGGAATCTTAAAAGATAGTTTATAATAGAAAGATTTCTGAACCGTGAAAAAGAGATAAATTAGACTTTCTCATAAAATTTAATATGACAAATGTCACAAATTCCTAAAAATCGATGTGACATCTGTCACAAATCGTATTTTAACTTATTGATTTTATTTAAAATTATATTATTATAAGGCCCATGACAAAAAGTTTTATTTATAAAAAAAGTTTAATTATAAAAAGTGGGATAGTGTTAATTTTGGCATGCAGTTTGGCCTGTATTATTGCATGCCAAAGTTCGCACAGTATTCTTCAGCAAACAATTGAACAAAAAAATCTCTCCAGAAGAAAATTGGTTTTATTTGATGTCAAAGAGTATGACGAAGAAGGTAAACTGATTTTTGAAAAATGGAATGACGGATATACCTGCAAATATCTGTATGATGAAAATAATAATCTTGCAGGTACCGAACAAAGTACCGGCATTACTACTCTGTTTTTAGATGTTGATGAAAACAATAAAATTGAGCTTTGGTCTGATGGCAGAACAAAACAATATGTATACGAAAACGGTAAACTTGTTAAAGAGTTCTTTTCTGATAAAGATTACACAGAATATTATTATGATGAAAATGGATTTGAAACCTCATACAAATCTTCTTCTGGTTTAGTCAGCTGGAATGAGTACAACGAAGATGGTCTTTTAATCTACAGAAAAAACAACAAAGCAGACCGCTACTTTTTCGATTACGAATTCTGGGAAAACGGTAACATCAAAAAACGAAAGAATTATAAAGAAAGAAGATAAATGTTGATTTCTCTGACATGTTGAAAAAATCGCTTTTTGCCAGTATTGTATTGCAAAGAGGTACAACATGTTTAAGGATTGTCAGGGGATTCCGTATCCTGTTTTTGCAAAAGGTGTAGTTACAGAAAGTGCATTTGTTGTTGGTGCTATTCCTTTTGGTAGTGTTTCTTTATTGAAAGTTCGTCTGGAAGCTGGTTCTCAGGAGCCTGCAGCCGGCCAGTTTTATATGCTTCATGCAATTCGGTCTGATGTTTTGCTTGGCAGACCAATTAGTATTTATCATTCTGAAAAAAGAGCTGATGGTTCTGTTGAACTTTCGTTTTTGATTTTGCTGAAAGGCAAGGGAACCCGAGAGCTTTGTTCTCTGGAACCTGGTGATAAGCTTAATTTGATTGGCCCTTGCGGAAACAGATTCCCTATGCCAGCGGATGGGTCTGGAAAAGTTCTTATCATTGGGGGTGGCATAGGTGTTGCTCCTGTTGCGGGCTTTGCAGAAACACTAACTAACGTTAGTTATGATTTTTATGCTTCCTTCAAAAGCGGTTCTTATGGTCTTGAAAATGTAAAAGCAGAAAAGCTTGTTATTACAACTGATGATGGCAGCGTTGGTGTTCACGGAATGCTGCCTGCGGCGTTGACAGAGGATGTACTGCGAGAAGGAAATTACAGTGCTGTTTATGCCTGTGGTCCAACTCCTATGCTGGCTTATATTCAGAAGATTTGTAAAGCCGTTGGAGTAAAGTGCTGGCTGAGTATGGAAGCCCACATGGCCTGCGGTGTAGGCGTTTGTCTTGGTTGTGTAATCGATACTACTGAAGGTAAAAAACGCTGCTGTAAAGAAGGTCCTGTTTTTGACGGAGATATTTTGATTTTTAATCCGGTAACCGAAGTTGCCGGAATTAAAGTACAGCCTCGCCGCGAGCCGCTGGCCGCTGACCAGGAGCCGGACTTAAGTGTAAACATTGGCGGAGTTCGCCTTGAAAATCCGGTAATAGGAAGCTCAGGAACCTTTGGCTTTGGCGTAGAATATAAAACTCTGTTTGACGTAAACAGGCTCGGCGGTATTTCGAGCAAGGGCCTTACCCTTGAAACACGTCAGGGCAATGACGGTGTGCGACTCCACGAAACACCTTCCGGACTTATGAACAGCATCGGTTTGCAGAATCCCGGCATTCCACACTTTATTGAGCACGAGCTTCCTGAAATGATGGCTCTCAAACCGGTTGCAATTGCAAACCTCTCAGGTTCTTCTCTGGAAACATACGTGGAAGGTGCAAAGCTTCTGGATAAAACCGACGTCCCAATTATAGAACTGAACATTTCGTGCCCGAACGTAAGTGCGGGGGGTGCGGCCTTTGGTATGACCTGTGTAGGTGCAGAAAGTGCCGTGCGCGCTGTACGTGCCGTAACCAAAAAACCGCTCATTGTAAAACTTACACCTCAGTCGCACGAGCTGGAAAAGGTAGCCCTTTCATGTATCGAAGCTGGTGCCGACGCAATAAGTTTGTGTAACAGCTTTCAGGGAATCGCGATAGATATTGAGCGCGGCGTTCCGGTGTTCGAAAAACTTAAAGCCGGATTTGGCGGGCCCGCCGTGCGGCCAATTGCGGTGAGACTCGTTTACGAAGTGGTAGAGGCAATTAATAAACTTCCTGCCGAAAAGCGTGTGCCGGTAATTGCAATTGGCGGTGTGGCTACTTGGGAAGATGCCGTTGAGTTTATTATGGCGGGCGCAAGTGCAGTGCAGGTTGGAACGAATACGTTTGCTAACCCTAACACAATGATTGAAGTGATAGACGGTCTTGCAGCCTTCATGAAGCGCAAAGGCTACCATAATATAGAAGAAATGCGCGGCATAATTCAGAAGTAGTGTCCACCGCAAATTAAGAAATTCAACTTATTCTAAAATGAAAAACCTCGTGGTACTTTTGTATCACGAGGTTTTTATATGAAAATCAAAAATGCAATTTTAGGAGTAGGTTTATTTCTTATGTGTGCAGCAACATTATCCGCTAATCCATTCAAAATCAATGAAAATGACTATCAGCAGATGGTAGAAAAAACACTTGTGAGTACAGGCAACAACGCCCGCATGAAAAAGGTACTTGCAAAAATCCGTGCCGGTGAGAAAGTTTACATTGCTACATTAGGTGGGTCAGTAACAGAGGGTGCCGGTCCTGCAAAGTTTACAGATGGCTATGCCTATCAGTTTTTCAGAGCCCTTAAAGCAAAGTATGCTCCAGGCGACGGAAAAAATCTTTATCTGAATAATGCCGGTCTTAGTGGTACTGGTTCTCTGCTTGCAACTGTCCGCTATCAGCACGACGTAGTAGAAGTTGGTAATACACCGGATCTTATTATCATTGAGTTTGCAGTTAATGATAATGGCGATGCAATCTGTCAGCGTGCTTTTGAAGCTCTTGTTCGCGAAGCTCTTACAGCAAATCCTGACTGTGCAGTGCTGGCTCTTTATTCAGCTGCTACCTATGGAAATACTTCCCTTCAGAAAAAGCCTGTAGCAGATTACTATTCAATTCCTCAGGTGAATATGCTGGATGTTGTAAATGCATCACTCAAAAATAATGTTTTCAAAAAAGAAGCTTATTACACTGATATCGTTCACCCTACAATCGAAGGTCACGAGTTTATGTGCGACTGTCTTATGGCTCTTGTAGATAAAATGGACAAGGCCAAAGCGGATTCCCCTGTTCAGATTCCTGCTAGCTTCTTTAAGGAACCAAATTTTTATGGTATGAAACGAATCTATCCGGATAACAAAGATTCAAATGTAAAAATTGAACGTGGTGAGTTTACAGAGACAGACCGCAAGTGCCAGACTCTTAAAAAAACAAATACTTCTGATTTCCCGCAGAACTGGAAAAAGAAGCTTGATGCAAAAGCAGAAAACATTCCATTTAAAATGGAGCTTACCTGCAAAAGCCTGATTTTTGTTTACAAAGGACAGGCAAGTGGCGAAGCAGAAAAATTTGGTAAGGCAGAAGTTTATGTAGATGGCCGCAAGGTTGCAACCTATGATGGCGGCAAGGAAGGCAGCTGGAATAACTGCGAACCTCACCTTATCATAGATGAAAAAACTGCAGCTAAGCATACTGTGCTTGTAAAAATGGCACCTGGTTCAGAAAAGCTTGGTTTTACAATTGTTACGATGGGTTATACTTTGTAAGAAAATCTTCTACAGACAGTGGTCGAGAAAAATGAAAGCCCTGGAGGTAGTCGCATCCGACTTCCTTCATGGCCTCGGCCATATCATAATCTTCTATACCTTCGGCAGTTACAGTAAAGCCCATCTGTTTGATAGTTTGAACTAACGTTGGTAGAATCTTATCCTTTTCCTTAAAATAATCCCAGACAAATTCCATATCCAGTTTGATGTTTGTGAAAGGACATTTTTTCATTCTGGCTACGTTTGAATAACCGCGGCCATAATCATCAAGAACAAAAAGGAATCCGGCTTCAGTCATTATCTGCATCTGCTTATTAAGCAAATCAAAATCAATCATAGCTTCTTCTGTTATTTCCAGATGAATTTTTTCTGGCGGAATATTGTAATCATTCATAATTGAAGAAAATCTTTTTGCAAGGTCTGGACGCAAAAACTGAATCGGTGAAAGATTTACGTTTATCCATTCCAGGCCTAATTCTTCAAGATCATGTTCAGCTATAAACTTACAGGTTTTTGTGAAAATCTGTTCTCCAAGGGCATTTATTCGGCCGTTTCTTTCAGCGATAGGAATAAAGCTTATTGGAGAAATTATATTTCCGTAAGAATCTCTTAAACGTGCAAGAGCTTCGGCTGCAATCAGTTTATGGCTTTTTGAATCAACCAGAGGTTGTAAAAATAATTCAACAGAATTTGTTTCAACGGCTGTTTCTATTGTTCTTTTAACTTTTTTATTTACGATAATTTTTTTTATGCTATCAGAATTGATTTGAGTTACTGTTTTTTCTTTTGATGCAATTTCATTAAGGGTAGTAATTAAGGTTGTTAGAACAGTATCTCTTTCATAAGAAAATAGTACAGGATCAAGTTGAGCTATGCTGATTTCGAGGTAAACATCTACAGCGGTTTCTGCAGTCCATGGGGTCTCAAAACGCTGAAACAGTTTTTCGTGGATAAAATCTGTTTCAGAAGAATTTTTTCCTAACAAAACAAATCTACCATCGCGCAGGTAAAAGGACTTTAAATATGGAAACTCATGCTTTAAATAAACTCCGATTAGATTGAGACAGATATCTATTTGTGTGTTGCTATAAATCTCACGAAGGTCATTATAATTATGAATTGTAAAACCAAGAATCATAGGTGCTTTATTTGGTTTAATTTCATTGAATACTGCAACAAGTGCTTTTCTGTTAAAGAGACCACTTTTTTCTTCAAGCAATAAAGTTGGATTCTGGAAAGACAGATAAATAACGATTATTGCAATCAGTGTAAAGAAATTCATTATAAGATGCTTTGGGAAGGCAATACGGCATAAGTAACCTAGACCAAGTATGATATTAAAAACAATGCAGGCAATAAAATAATTTCTGGAGATTTTTTTGTGATAAAAAATAGTGTATGCAATTGAAAGAAGTACATAATAAAAAGCACATACATAAATCAAAAAATACAAAGGTCCTTGAGAATACTGCCCGGATTCATAAATTCTAAAAATAGGATTTGCAAATAAATTAATAATTAAAAGAATATTGATTATTCCAAAAGGTATTAAATCAAGGATTATTGCGAAAATGGATTTGCGGGGAGGTTTTCCAATAATTGCAATTGTAAACATAAAAAAGCAGATGATTCTTTGAACAAAAAGAATAAAGTAAATAACATTTTGAATCCGCAGAAATATTGGAGACAGGTCTTTGCAATATTCAAGACAAGCGGAACTTATAACATCTACAATTATTGTTAAAATATCAATAATCAGAATAATAAGAAATGCTCTGTTTATTTTTATAGGAAGCTTTGGCTGAATAAAATAATAGATTAGAAATATAGATAAGATTACAAGCTCTGGTAAAACAAAATCATAATTCCACATGAAAAACTCCCCCTTCATAATGGTCTATCATTATATTATGAAGGGGAAAGTGGAAATTTACAAGGATTATTTATTTTGCTGATTTTGCAGATTTTGTGTCATTGTCCGGCCTGACCGGACAATCTATAATTCTTCCTGAGTAACTTTTACGTTTCCAATCCAAACATCGTTTGAATCTAAACCGAGATTGAACTCAAGACGAGCAGTAACATCTGTTTCATTTTCCATTGTGAAGAAATATTCATAATGGTCGATTCTTGTTGTTAGTTTTGGATAAAATTCTGGAGAATAAACTGCCCAGTTATTATCTGTGTCTCCACCTACTTTTATTGTAATCTGTCGGTTTGCATTGGCTTTTGCATCAAATGAAATTTTGTAAGAGTAGCCTTTTGCAATTGGCAGATGTTGAATCAACTGAACTGAATAATTCTGATTTCCGATATTTGAGATTTTTACACGGCGGCCTTCAATTCCTGTAGTTGCATCTGTTTCTGCATAAGAAGTAGCAGCTCCGCCAAAATCTTCGAGAGCCAGGAAATACCAGGCGCGGTTATATACATCCATAGTTTTATTTGAAAGCATGCCTGAATTTCCTTCATCAGAAATAATTTCTTTCAATGAAGAATCAAAAATAAAGTTGCTGCCATCTGAGGTTTTGTACTGCTTAAAATGTTTTTCATCTCGAACCGGAATAGGACGTCTTACATTTGTTTCATAAGGTTCATCTTTATCATAAACGCGAACCCAGTCTACAAGCATTTGAGCTGGTAAATCGGAATCTTCTGGTGTGACACCACCATCATAATTTCCACCAAGTGCTAAGTTTAAAAGAATGTAGAAAGGTTTATCATAAGGAGCCGGGTAAGCATAAGGTCTTGATTGACCAGGACCAAGAGCCCACCATTGTGAAGTTTCAAAATATTTGTTACCGTCAACTAACCAGCGTAAAACTCCTGGTTCCCATTCAAGAGAATAGATATGATATTCTGCAATTGTTCCGCCTTCATCTGGAGTGCCTGGGAATTTATACATATCGCTTGTGTATTTATTTCCCGGCCAGGCCTGTCCAAAATGAACTGTTCCATAAATACGGTTTGGTAAACGGCCTTTTGCTTCCATAATATCAATTTCACCGGAAGAAGCCCAGGTTCCATATTCATCTGTTGCTGGTAAAAGCCAGAATGCAGGCCAGATTCCATTTCCTGTTGGCATTTTAATTTTTGCTTCTATACGACCGTAAGTTTTTGTAAACAATTGTGTACCGTCATCTTTTACTGTACGAAGTCTGGCAGAAGTATAATCGTAGCCTTTATAATTTTGTTTACGTGCTTCGAGAACAAGATTTCCGTTTTTTATATAAGCATTTTCTTTTCGATAATACTGGAGTTCGTTGTTACCCCAGTTTTCAAGACCATATTCGGCTCCAGTCCCAAGTTGAAAATCCCATTTAGTTTCATCAATCTTTTTACCGTTAAATTCATCACTCCATACAAGATGCCAACCCTTAGGAACTTCGGCCTGTTTCTTGTTATAGACGGATACTTTATCAGCAAGTCCAAAAACAATAATCAAAGTAATGATAGCAGTTATTAAACTACCAATTATAATTTTTACTGTGTTATTTTTCATTTATAATGCCTCCTTCTTATAATTATTTTAATATCCATGTCTGAATTGCACGTGGTGGACATTTGAGATAAAGCGGTGCTGATTCAGAAGCACTGTTAGAGTTAGCTTCTGTGCGTGCTTTTTCCCAATCTCGAATATCTGCTCTTTGAGAGCCATTTTCTGTTTGAATCTTAAACTCAAAAAGCAAATTTGCTTCGGTGCGGTTTGTAACAATAAGAATAATTGTACCATCAGGATTTTTAAAAGCAAGTGTTTCTGCTTCGTCTCTAAGATGGCCGCTTACTGTTGCAGGAGTCATCCATGAAAAGAAGTCTGAATTGAGCCTTACAGCACCTGGCTGAATAAAACGACTAAAATGGCCAATATAAAAGAAGGAACTCTGGAAATAAAGTTTTCCTTCAGCTTCATCAGCAAGAATTGGAGCATCGCAATAGTTTCCTACATGATTTGGGCCACCCTGCATATCGAGTACGATGTTCCAGTCAATCCATTTTGTACAACCACTTCTTAAATCATTAATGATATTGTGGGCATAACGTTCACCTGTAAACCAGGCTCCGTTGCGTGGACCGCCTTCTATACAGCCTTCTGTAAAAATCAAATCAATGTCCGGATATTTTTCAGCAATGGCTTTTATGTTTTCGTACTGATCTCCTGAATACCAGTGGAATGCAAGACCGGCAACATATTTGTCTGCTCCTGGAACTGCAAGTGACTCTTCCAGTCGCTCAAGAGCAAGGTCGCGGTTATGATCCCAGATATAAATTTTTACGTCGCTAAGGCCAGCAGCTTCAAATGCAGGACCAAGATATTCTGCGGCAAATTTTCCTTCGTCTGTTGCAGAGTATTCGCAGGAATCCCAAGTCTGTACGGCAGCAGGTTCATTCTGAATTGTAACAAAACTGATTTTGATTCCGCGCTCAGACATCTTCTGAATGAACTTTACAAAATATTTTGCCCAGAGTTCCCAATACTGTGGAAGCAGGTGGCCTCCATGATTCATGTCATTATTATCTTTCATCCAGGTTGGAGGAGACCATGGGCTGAGCAAAAAGCGAACATCACTGTCAGAAGCCTGAGCTGCTTTTTTTACATCAGAAGCCAGGGGAGTAATATATTTGTCTGTTCGTTCCATTGAAAAAGATTCAAGGCTTTCATCTCTTTCTGGAAGACAAGCCCAGTTTTCCAGAGAAAAATCACAGGAGTTCATATGAACTCTGGCAAAGCGATAGGCATTTCCGGTTTTAGTGTTATAGTAAGCATCTATAGCCTGCTGACGAACTTCTGCCGGAAGTCTAGAAAGTACATAACCAGAAGACTCTGTAAGAGCTCCACCAAATCCTTCAAAACTCTGAAATGTTTTTGATACATCAAGAGTTAGTGTTGTAGGAATCCATCCACTTGCATTTGCAATACGCTCAGAAACATTTATTTCTGAAATGCGTTCATTAGTGTCTTTTGCAGTTTCGAAAATTCTTTCTATTTTCATAGCAAAAATTATATTCTTACGACAAAGAGAATGATAGTTTGATTATTTTCTAAAAGGTGTAAAATTTTCGGTTATTTAACTGTTAATGGTACAAAAAAACGGGCTGTCCAATAAGAACAGCCCGTTATAAATGAATATCCTGAAACAAGTTCAGGATGACGGTAAAATTAAATTTTAAATAGAAACTTCAACTTCAATTTTGTTGATGGAACCATTGCGGGCAAAAAGAGCTGCAGTTTCTTCTGCAGTAAGACTTGTTCCCTCGCGATGATTTCCGTTTATTGTGATTGAAGAACTACCGTTAGTTAGTTTGTAAATTACAGGGGTGTTACACCAGGTGAACTGTAAAGTGCCGTCTTCAAAGAATTCTGATTTTTTCAAAATCTTTGGATTGAAGCATGCGCAGCCGTTTACAATATCTACGCCGAGTTCGCCCCAACGTGTAAGCACTTCCTCTTTTACCTGCCCTGTCATACCAGGCTGCTTAGCTCCCTGCAAATTAGGAGTATGTGAATAAGGGTCAGCAGGGAAAGCGCCATAAATTTCCGGGGCTTTGTTGAAGCCGATGCCAGAACGAATCTCATAGTATGCAGCAGTGAGGGCTTCTACAGTTGCCTTGTCTGCACCTTTCGAAATCGCAGCAAAAGTGTTTTCCTGAGCAGCGAGAAGCAGCTTAGAAACCATGTGCCAGTAAATGCTTCCAAGACCTTCGTAAGCGTAGAAAGTTCCACTGCGGCCAGTAAAGCTCTGGTGGTTGAAAGTCTTCTCGTAGAGAGCTTTAAGGGCTTCGAGTTCAGTGGCAGCCGGGCGTGCATTTTCTGGAAGTGCAGCGCACGCTTTTTCAAGGAAGCTTACATTGCGGAAGTCACCGTTGAAGTGCCATGTACCATTGCAGTCTTTCTGCAAAAGTGCGTTTCCTGTTTTTTCGATAAGAGTTTTGAACTGTGAAACATCTGCTTCTGAAACACAGTTTTTCTTTTCAAATTCTGCAAGTTCCTTGTTAGGGTAGAGCATATAAGAGTTCTGTCGTGGCTCGTACATGCGGCTTGCTCGGAGAGACTTAAGAAGGTCGAGTGCTTCTTCAGGAGAAAGAAGTCCAGAAGAAAGTGCTGCAACCTGACCTTCGAGCATTTCCTGAAGATATTCAATTTCGATTCTGTCGTTGAAAATCTTCATTGTGTTGTATGCGTGATAAAGTCCGTCACTGCGGCGGTTGAGTTTGATTGTGTTAGTTATATGTAACTGAATTGCCTTGAGGTAAGAAAGAATGTCTGCCTTGCTGATTGCTTCTTCTGATTTACCGTAGCCGTTTTTATAAAGATTGTTACGTTCTGTTTCGAAAATAGCTCCTTCTGCATCTGTAAACTTTTTGCGGAGTTCTGCATTACCAGCTGCATCTGCGGGAGAAGTTTCAACATAAAGTTTTCCGAGGGCTGTAAAGCATTTTGCAATTTCTGAAGGAAGTGTAAAGTTTTCTGCATTTGATGCTTCAAAAAGTCCTGTAAGGAATTCTACAAAGCGGTGCAGGTAGTAGAGAGTTACCATTGAAAGACCGTAGCCTGCAAGAGCGTTGTTTGCATCGTTCCATTCAGGGCGCTGAGTGTTGAGCCAGATTCCGCCTCCAGGAATGAAGTTTGCCATTTTTGCAATTACAACCTGAATAAGTTTTGTAGCAAGAGTTACAAGTGCAACTTCATTATTTGAGCCATTAGCCATAACTAACTTAGCATCTGAGCCGGCTGTTTTTGCCTGCTTGATAACACGGTCGCTGAGCTCACGATCGAACATAATTGTGTTGCGAGGGTCAGCAGAGATTTCTTTGTAAGATTTGATTCTGTAAGGAACATTTGAGCTTGCGTAGATTTTTTCGCCAAGTTCGCTTACAAGCTGAGTCTTGTTGAGTTTTGCATAAACTTCGAGAAGTTTCTGAAGATAGATTACCTGATGGTCGCCCCAGTAACCAATTTGTGCCCAAGGGTCATTTGGATTTGGAGTTTCCCAGTCGATTCCTTCGCGTGAAATGCGGTAAGGGTTGAAACCTTCGATTGTCATTGCGTTAAGGAATTTTGCTGTCATGTTTTTGATGTACTGTGGATATGACCACGCAAGGGCTTCCCAGTTCTGGAAAATATCGCGCCAGTTTCCTTCATAGTTCAAAATTGGATTTCCGTTGTCATCGCGAAGGTGAATGTTAAAGCGGTTCCATGGACGGCTTGGGTCACCGTGGCGGCGGCTGAAGGTTAGAGGCATGTATTCGTAGAAGAGTCGGCTAAGCTGTGGATTCATTTCTTTCTGAACAGCAGCTTCGAGTTCTCCGTAATTTACAAAACCGTCTTTATCTGCAGTTTCAGCAAGGGCAGCAGTTACTTTCTCAGAAAGTGGAACAAGTGCGGTATTGCGAACTTTTACAAATTTAACAAAGTCGCCAAGATTGATTTTTCCGTTATTTGCAAAGAAACCACCGCGCATAATATTGAACATTACGTTTTCTGAGTGATGAACGCAGGTCATAGTTTCTGCAGTGTTCTGTGTTCCGTCAGCCTCGCTGATATAAGTTTCCATAAGGGCTTTGCCTGCAGTAATGTCTGCTTCAAGAGCGGCTGTGAGAGCCTTGCGGTCTGCAAGTTCATTTTTTAGTGCGGCGATTTTTGAAGCGTCGAGTTTTGTGTCGAACACCTGGTACCAGGTGATTGCTTCGCCTTCGGTTTGCAATGACGCGGTTTTGCAGATGTATGCAGCAGGTCTCTTACCTTTTACAACTGCCATTGGTGTAACATTGCCCTTTTCTGCGAATTCTGCAGGAGCATCTGGGTTCAAAATAAGTTCGTCATCTGTATTGAACCAGCTGATGTTTGCAAAGAGGCCTTCGCTTGGTTCTGCCTTATCAGTTACAACAGAAGAAACTGCGAAAAGTGCGAGCTTTGATTCGGAATCCAAATCTGTTTTTTTGTAAGCATCCAGAAGTACGCTGTTGTTGTTCTGGAAATCTGCTGATACGCAGGCTGGCAGAATGTTGCGGCAGCCGTCAAGAACTTTTACAGTTACTGATTTGTCGCTCAGGTTTACAATTTCAGCTTTGCGTACAAGTCCGTATTTTGCAGATGATGTCCAGCCATAGCGGAAGGCGAGTTTGAGTTCGTTATTTATTTCTTCGAACCATACTTCGGTTCCTGCTGTATTTTTATATATGTTGCAGGTAATATTTTTTTCAACAATCTTTCTGATTGCAGGACTTGCTGAGAGTGAAGCAAACGGTTCCCAAATTTCTTCTCCCGCTTTGATTGCTGTATATGAGCCTGTGTAAGATTTTGCATCGCTAACTTTGTCGGCTGTGTAATAAGGAAAAACTGCATGATCGCAGTCTATTCTTCCGGCGGTGATTCCTCCCTGTGACCAGCAGAAATTCCAGATGTCGGAAGAGCTGGTGATTGTCATAAAGAAATCGTCCATGCAATCGTAATTTTCGATTTTATAAAACTGTTCACCATTAAATGTTGTGAAGTATCCGTTTGCTTTTTTCATTATTCCTCCAGCTTGTCATGCTGAACTTGTTTCAGCATCTGTTAATAGATCCCGAAACAAGTTCGGGATGACAGATTATCTATAAACTAAACGAACATACCTCATAAATCAATAAGAAAGGGTG
>OCVV010001289.1_pt1 | contig 15094 bp, 13 predicted proteins | sample 1539721 | NCBI WGS metagenome assembly OCVV01 (sample SAMN02144230, study PRJEB22623) | gut metagenome | biome: sheep rumen | host: Ovis aries | place: New Zealand
TTTGGTTATGGTGGACCTGGATTACCAAATGAAGCTTATTCAGCATCTGGTTCTGGATATTGGGGTGGTAAATCTAATACTACCAGTCCATGTAATGTATCATATGGTGGATCATCATATATATCAGGACATCAAGGTGTTAAATCTATTACTGAATCATCTACATCTACTAATATGGTATTTACTGATAATGCTATTCATTATACAGGTTTATATTTTAGTGATACAGTTATGATAGATGGAAAAGGATGTAAGTGGAATACTGCTGTAACATCTGATTGTAGTGGACAAGTACAACCAGATGGAACAACTGCATCAGGCCATAATGGAAATGGATTTGCACGTATAACTTATATGGGATAATAAAGGTGATTAAATGAGAAAGATAAGAAAGGATAATATACTATACTTTTTATTAGGAGTAGTAATAACTGCTTCCTTTTCGGCGTATGCAGCTGTAACTATCCTTTCTAGTCAAGTTGATTTTATGCCTAAAGATAATACATGGAATGTAGAAAATGTAGAAGATGCATTAAATGATTTATATAATATGGCAAGAAATAATGGTGGAGGTAATACATCTGGATTTGCTGGATATGCATTTAACTATGATTATACTGGGTCATATCAAACTTTTAATGCGCCTGCAACAGGAGAATATAAAATAGAACTATGGGGAGCACAAGGTAATAATGCTGCATCATTAGTTTCACCTGGAGGATTAGGTGGATATACATCTGGAATAGTTACTTTAGATAAAGGTGACTTATTATATATTTATGTTGGAGAACATAGATCTGATGGTAATGCATCATATAACTGTGGATCTACTGGTGGAGATGCTAATGAAGGAGCTAATACATTAAATATGGCTAATGGTTTTGGTGGCGGAGGAGCTACTGATATAAGAATAGTATCTGGTGATTGGGATAATGAAGAATCCTTAAGAAGTAGAATAATGGTAGCAGGTGCCGGTGGTGGTGCTAATAGTTATGGTGTATCACTAACAACTGGTAAAAGAGGAACTGTTGGAGGATACGGCGGTGGACTTATAGGTGGAACTGCTGATACAGGAAGAAATACATCTAGTAGTGGATATGATAGAACTGCTTTTGCACAAGGAGCAACTCAAACAGGTGGAGGTAGTATAGCTCAACCAAATCCATCAACATGTGCTATGGGTTATGTAGGAACTTTTGGTAAAGGTGGTAACAGTGGAATAAGATCAACTAATTCATCTCGTCCTTACGGATCAGGCGGAGGTGGCGGCTGGTACGGAGGTACTGGTGGTGGCTGTACAGGTGGATTTGTAGATTCAGGTTCAGGAGGTTCATCATACATATCTGGTCATACTGGATGTGTTGGTATAACTAGTGTCGATAATGCAACTCCTAAAACAGGATGTGATACATCTTCTACTGATATAGAATGTTCAAAGAGTCCATTCGAATATGTTTTTACTAATACAACTATAGTTGATGGTGGAGGTTATACTTGGACTAATACTAAAGGTAGTCAAACAGGACAAGTACAACCAGATGGAACAACTGCAACAGGACATTCAGGAAATGGTTATGCAAGAATAACATATATGGGATAAGAAGTATTTTATACTTCTTTTTTTGTGTTATAATTATACTAGGTGAAAGGTATGAAAAAAACTATTATTAATCAAATAATTGGTTTTGTAATTGGTGTTATAGTTACTGTACCTGCAGTAGCTTTTGCTGCTTATACTATTTTTTCATATCAAGTAGATTATGTTCCTAATGATAATACATGGAATGTAGATAATGTAGAAAATGCTTTAAATGATTTATATGATTTAGCAAAAAATAATGGTGCTGATTTTTCTAGTTTTATAGGAACTAAATGGGATTATGATTATACAGGAAATTATCAAGAATTCACTGTTCCAGTTACAGGAGAATATAAAATAGAATTATGGGGAGCATCAGGTGGTAATGCTTGTTTAAATCCTAATCTATGGTTAGGGGGTTTAGGTGGGTATACATCAGGAATTATAGCTCTTAATAAAAGAGATTTATTATATTTTTATGTAGGTGAAGCAGGAAGCAATTGTACAACTACACGTAGTAATACATATACTAAAGCATCATGGAATGGTGGAGGATCTGGATCAGGTTCTTCTGATGGTGATGATGGAGGTGGCTCAGGTGGAGGAGCAACTGATGTCAGAATAATAAGTGGTGATTGGGATAATGAAGAATCCTTAAGAAGCAGAATAATGGTAGCAGGTGCTGGAGCAGGTTCTTCATTTGTTAATCAAAATCAAAGTCATAGAGCTCCAAGTGGTGGAGGGTTAAATGGTGTTGGTACATTATATGCATATCCTAATATAGCTTTAGCTAATCATAATTATAATGGTACACAAACATCTGGTTATGCATTCGGTAAAGGTGGAAATGGTTACAGTGTCGCTAATGGAGGTGGCGGTGGTGGAGCCTCTGGATGGTATGGAGGATACTCTATTCCAAATGGTAATGGTTTTAGTACTGGTGCTAATAATGGTGGTTCTGGTTCATCATATATTTCAGGCCATACTGGATGTGTTGCTATAGAATCTATATCAAGTATTACTGCTAAAAGTGGATGTGTTGGTGGAACAACTGATAGAGATTGTTCTATATCTCCATTTGAATTATATTTTGATAATACAACTATGATAGATGGTGCTGGTTATACTTGGACAAATACAAGAGGTTCATATGTAGGACAAGTCCAACCTGATGGAACAACTACAACAGGCCATTCAGGAAATGGTTATGCAAGAATAACATATATGGGATAAGAAGTATTTTATACTTCTTTTTTGTGTTATAATTATACTAGGTGGATAATATGAAAAAGTATATTAAGAGTAATATTTTTTCTTTTATTCTTGGAGCAGTTATCTTCTCCACTTTTTCAGTTTATGCAACTGTATCAATATTATCTGGACAAGTAGATTATACTCCTAGAGATAATGAATGGAATGTAGAAAATGTAGAAGATGCTTTAGATGATTTATATGATATAGCAAAGAATAGTGGAGGTAATACTTCTGGATTTGTTGGCTATTCTTTTGACTATGATTATACAGGAAATGTTCAAACATTTAATGTTCCAGCAACAGGAGAATATAAAATAGAATTGTGGGGAGCACAAGGAGGAACAACAAGAAGTTATAATACAGCAGGTGGTTTAGGTGGATATACATCTGGTGTTATATCTTTAGATAAAGGAGATCAATTATATTTATATGTTGGTGGCGCCGGTAGTTCAACACCTCTTGGTACTATTTCATTAACAGCTGGAGGCTGGAATGGTGGTGGAAACACTGGAGGACAAAACTGCTGTGGAAGAAGTTATGGTTCTGGTGGAGGTGCAACTGATATAAGACTGGTAAATGGTGACTGGAACGATTTTGATTCATTAAAGACAAGATTAATGGTAGCTGGAGGAGGCGGAGGTGCATTCTCTGATGGAACTAACAATAATATAGGAGGAGCCGGTGGAGGGCTAAATGGTATAAACGGATTAGCTACTTATGATGGTGGTTCTTATTGTTTAGGTGAAGGAGCTACTCAGTTGAGTGGTGGAAAAGTAAGTGCTAATTGTAAGTATGCAAGTAATTATGGCGGAGGAAGCGTAACTGGTGGTTTTGGTTATGGCGGAAGTAATAATGATGTATCTACTGGCGGTGGTTCTGGTTATTATGGAGGTAGCCGTTCTGGGCATGTTTGTAGTGCTGGTGGTGGATCATCATATATATCAGGACATGCAGGATGCGATGCTATAGCTGAATCATCTACTTCAAGTAGTATTGTTCATACAGGTCAACCAAATCATTATACTGGTATAGTATTTACAAACACTGAAATAATAGATGGTCAAGGATATGCCTGGACAAACACAAGAGGTTCTTATGTAGGCCAAATTCAACCTAATGGAACAACAGCAACAGGTCATTCAGGAAACGGATATGCAAGAATAACTTATATTGGATAAAATATATGTAAATAATTGTTAATTGAGTTAATAATAAAAATATTAAATGATATAATATATATAGGTGATATGATGAAGAAGAAGTGCTGTATAATTTATTCATGCTACTTATCTTCTTTAATATCTAATAATATAGAATACGAAAGAAACTAATTTTTTAGTTTCTTTTATTTTGGTGGGAGGATATATATGAATGATTTAAAATTAATAGTGCTTGATAATATTAAAGAAGTAGGTAAAGAGGTAGATGATTATTTAAAGAAAATGAATAGATCTGATTCCTCTTATATTATGAAACTATGTAGAGATAGATTCTCAAATGGTGAAGGTAAAATAAGAATTGATGAAACAATAAGAGATAAAGATGTATTTATCATGGCTGATGTAGGTAATTATGGAGAAACTTATACAATGCATGGTTTTGAAGTTCCTATGGGTCCTGATGAACATTTCCAAGATATTAAACGAGCTATAAGTGCTTTATCTGGATATGCTAGAAGAATAATTGTTATCATGCCTTTACTATATCAATCAAGACAACATAAAAGAAAAGGAAGAGAATCATTAGACTGTGCAATAGCATTACAAGAATTAGAAAGATTAAAAGTAGATCATATTATTACATTTGATTGTCATCAAAGAGAAGTATCTAATGCTATACCTAACTTACCTTTTGAAAATATATATCCATCTAATTCAATACTAGAAGATTTAGTAGATGATATATCTATTAAAGATGCATTAGTTATATCTCCTGATATGGGAGCTATGGAAAGAGCAAGATACTATGCAGATATGTTAAAAGTAGATGTAGGTGTATTCTATAAGAGGAGAGATTTATCTAAAGTAGTAAATGGAAAGAATCCAATTGTAGAACATGCTTATATGGGTGCTGATGTTAAAGGTAAAACATGTATAGTGGTAGATGATATGATAGCATCTGGTGGTTCTATGTTAGAAGTTGGTGAAAAGTTAAAAGAAAAAGGTGCTAAGAAAGTAATATTCATTGCATCATTTGCATTATTCACTGAAGGAGTAGAAGCATTTGATGAAGCATATAAGAATAAGACATTTGATAAATTATATACTACCAATTTAACTTATATACCTAAAGATATTAAGAAAAAGAAATGGATTAAAACAGTTAATTGTTCTAAGAGAATAGCTGAATTAATAAATGCTATTCATAAAGGAAAGTCAGTATCAAAGATAATTCATGAAAGTGATAAAGTGTTTAAATTGATAAATGAAAATAAATAAAAGTAGATTATATCTACTTTTTTCATTTAATAATTCGAGATTTAATATATTAATCTTGTATATATATATTAGAGGGTAATAATTATCCTCTAGTAGATGAATGCATTAACTAGATGTTATCTCGTTCTTATTATAAGAAATGAGGTGATGATATGTTTAAGAAAGAAACAGTANGTTTTAATCTTATTAATTATCATTATTTTGTTAATAATCTTTAAATAGATTAAACAAAATCTCAAGGGGGTTTTGGTTAACAAAAAAAGCATCTAGCAAAAGCTAGGTGCTAACCCAACAAACGAGATAGCATCAAGTTCATAATGCATTCTCTAACTTTATTATATTATGTTTAAATAACAATTACAATATATATAATTCATTCATCTTTTTCTTTTCTTGTTATTTTCATATAATATATGTATAATACAATTGATTTGAGGAATTCATATGGATAATATTAAAGAATTGATAGAATCTTTGAATATTGATGGCAAAGTCATCGTAGCATGCTCAGGTGGACCAGATAGCATGTTTCTTTTGCATGTCTTAAAAGAATATGGATTAGATGTGGTATGTGTACATGTTAATCATAATCTTAGACCTGAATCAAAGGAAGAATATGAATATGTTGAAGAATACTGTAAAAATAATAATATAGTATTTGAAGGAACTGAATTACATGATTTACCTAGTGTTAATACTGAATTAAAAGCAAGAGAAAAAAGATATGAATTCTTTAAAACATTAATAGATAAATACAATGCTAAGTATTTATTTACAGCACATCATGGTGATGATTTGATTGAAACTATTCTATTAAGAATAGTAAGAGGATCAACATTAAATGGATATGCAGGATTTAATATTATTACAGATAAAAAGGATTATAAGATTGTTAGACCATTAGTGTATCTTACAAAAGATGATATTATTAAGTATTTAGAAGATAATAATATTAAGTATTATATAGATCAAACTAATCTATCTGATGAACATTTAAGAAACAGATATAGAAAATACGTATTACCAATTCTAAAGGAAGAAGATAAGAATGTTCATTTGAAGTTCTTAAAGTATCATAAAGAAGCTCAAAGCTACTATGATTATATAAATACTAAAGTATATGAATACATGGATGATATGTTTGTTAATAATATATTAGATTTAAACAAATTCAATTGTTTAGATGAATTTATTAAGGATAAATTATTAAAAGAAATTATAAGAATATATTATCCAGATGATTTATATTTGATAAATGATAATCATATAAATGAAATACTAAAGGTTATCAACAGTGATAAGCCTAATATAGAATTAATATTACCTAGTAGTGTATCTAATATTAGAGTCAGAAAAGAATACGATAAATTATTATTTAACGATATAGGTATATTAAAAAACGATTATGAATATGAATTAATAGATGAAGTATCTACACCTGTAGGTATTATTAAACTAATTGATGATGATAAGAAGGATACATCTAATAATATTATTAGATTAAATTCTAAAGATATTAAGTTACCTTTAATAGTAAGAAATAGAAGAGACGGTGATAGAATTCATGTAAAAAACATGAATGGATCTAAGAAAGTAGCTGATATTTTTATAGATAATAAATTAAGAAAGACTTCTAGAGATATGTATCCAATTGTAGTTGATTCAAATAACGTAGTTGTGTTTATTCCTGGTATAAAAAAGAGTAATTTAGATATACCAATAGATAAGGAATATGATATAATAATTAAGTATGTATGGGAGGAAAATAATGAAGAAAGTTAATACAAGACAATTTATACCATATATAGTATTACTATTGATAGTAGGAGTTGTATTATTATCATTTGGTCTTAATACTAAGAATTGGAATAAATTAACATATAACGAGTTAATTAATGAATTATCTCAAGGAAATGTAACTGAAATAGTTACAGAGGAACATACAGGTGATGGAGTATATTATATAACTGGTAAATTAGCTAGTTATGAAAAGAATGATTACTTCAAAGTATATGCACCATTATCAGAAAGTGTTCAAGAAGAATTATCTGCATATTATCAAAATAGTGAATTTAAATGGGAAGTATCTACTAACCCTGAAAACAATTCATTTATGCTAATCTTAGTTAACGTTGTACCATTAATATTAATGGCTATATTAGCTATAGTATTATTTAGTAAGTTAAGTGGAGCTAATAAAGGTTCTATGGACTTTGGTAAATCAAGAGCTAAGTTAGTTGATGAAGGTGGAAAAACTAAATTTAGTGATGTTGCAGGATTAGATGAAGAAAAAGAAGAAGTTGAAGAACTAATAGACTTCTTAAAAAATCCTAAGAAATATAATAAAATGGGTGCTAGAATACCTAAAGGTGTATTACTAGTTGGTCCTCCAGGAACAGGTAAAACATTACTTGCTAAGGCTGTTGCTGGTGAAGCTAATGTTCCATTCTATTATATAAGTGGTTCTGATTTTGTAGAATTATTCGTTGGTGTTGGTGCATCAAGAGTTAGAGATATGTTCAAACAAGCTAAACATACTGCTCCTTGTTTAATATTTATAGATGAAATAGATGCTGTAGGTAGACAAAGAGGTACTGGTTTAGGTGGTGGACATGATGAAAGAGAACAAACACTTAACCAATTATTAACTGAAATGGATGGATTTGGAGCTAATGAAGGTATTATTGTTATTGCTGCTACAAATAGACCAGACGTTTTAGACCCTGCTTTATTAAGACCAGGTAGATTTGATAGACAAGTTACTGTTTCATTACCAGATCAAAAAGCAAGAAAAGCAATATTAGATGTTCATGCTAAAGGTAAGATATTTGATAAAGGAGTTAACTTAACTTCATTATCTAAGAGAACTCCAGGTTTCTCTGGTGCTGATCTAGAGAACTTACTTAATGAATCAGCATTACTTGCTGTTAGACGTAACAAAGATGCAATTACTATGGAAGAAATAGATGAAGCAACAGACAGAGTTCTTATGGGACCTGCTAAGACATCTAGAAAATATTCTGATAAGGAAAAGATGTTAGTTGCTATTCATGAATCTGGACACGCAGTAGTAGGATTAAAATTAAAAGATGCTGAAGATGTTCATAAGATTACAATTATCCCAAGAGGTCAAGCTGGTGGATATACAATGATGTTACCTCCAGAAGAAAAGATGGTTGTTACTACTAAAGATGAATTATTAGCTAGAATCACTGGATTATTAGGTGGTCGTGTTGCTGAACAATTATTCTTAGGTGAAATTACAACAGGTGCATCTGATGACTTCAGTAAGGCTACTAAGATTGCAAGATCTATGGTAACTAGATATGGTATGTCTGATTTAGGACCTATTGAATTAGAAGAACAATCAGAAGGTGTATTCTTAGGAAGAGATTATAATAAGAATAGAGATTTCTCAGATGCTGTTGCATTAGAAATCGATAAGGAAGTTCAAAAAATTATTAATTCTTGTTATAAAGAAACTACTAAGATCTTAAAGGAAAATGAAAAACTAGTTAAATTAATTGCTAATACTTTAGTTGAAAAAGAAACTATTACTAAAGAAGAAATTGAACAATTAGTTGAAACTGGACATTTAGCTGAATCTGATTCATTAAAAGAATTAAAAGAAGAAGCTAAGGAATTAGGCATTAAAGGATATACTAAAATGTCTAAAGAAGAATTAGAAGAAGAAATTAAGAATTCTACTGAAAAGTAGAGTTCTTTTTCTTTATAATTTATGATATACTTAATAATAGGTGATAATATGAAGGGGCATAAGTTAAGTACTAGCACTTTTGTAGCTATAGTTGTTTTAGTATTAAGTGTTATTTGTATGTTTTTCTTACTTAATTATTCAGCTAAATCAAGAAAAGCTAGAACTAATAATTTTAATGAAGTAACTGAAGTAATTACAACAACTACAAGTGTTGAAGATATTACTACAGATAAATTACCTGAAGAAACACCTGTTGATCAACCTGAAGAGGTAATAGCTGCTACTAATTTTAAAGCGTCATTAGCAGATATTTTATATAATAATCCATTAGATTTTAATTATAATATTAGTACTATATTTAATGGAGCAAAATTCACATTTACTTGTAGTGAGTATAATGAAGAAACTTCTACATGTGTTAAAGGCTCAGCAATTATGAATACTGGATCTGCTGTATTACCTTTATATAGTTTTGAAAATGATGATCAAAACTATTATAAGAGACAATTTGATTATTATATTGAGTTAAATGATAAATATATAATCATTACTACTAGTTATACAGGTAAGACACCTGGAGAATCAAAATTCTATGATAAACAAGGAAACTTCTTAACAGGAGTTAGCAATGTAGTTACAGGATTCTATGTTGAAGATCAATTAGATGATCAATATTATCCTGAATATAATGCTGAAACTAATGAGTTTACATATTATATGTGTTCCAATAATGAAGTAATAATTAACATTATTAATATGGATAATCCAGGTATTATTACATATGAAGAAAAAGTAGAGGGAGCAAGATGTTCATAAGAGTATATTAATACTCTTTTTTCGTTTATTTTTGCTTGATATATATGATATAATTAAATATGTACAAGAAGAAAGTAGATGAGTCAAAAATGGGAAAAGTTATATCGTTAGTTAATCAAAAAGGTGGAGTTGGAAAAACTACTGTTTCCATTAATTTATCTGCTGCTTTAGGAAAACTAGGTAAAAGAACTCTTTTAGTAGATTTAGATCCTCAAGGTAATACATCTACTGGATTAGGAATAAACAAGAGTGATATAAATGGTAAGTCAACATATGAATGCTTAATTGGAGCTGTTGAACCTAGAGAAGCTATTATTAAGACTAGATTTACTAATCTATTCGTTATGCCAGCTACTATTAATCTTGCTGGTATTGACTATGAATTTAAAGTGAATAAGGATAGTAAGTTCAAAGCTAACGAACAATTAAAGAAAATAATTGATGAAATCAAAAGAGGATTTGATTACATAATAATTGATTGTCCTCCTCAATTAGGATCTTTAACAATCAATGCATTAGTTGCATCTGATGCATTAATTATACCTGTACAATGTGAATTCTTTGCACTTGAAGGTATAACTCAATTATTAAATACAATAATTATGACTCAAAAGAATTTAAACCCAAGATTACAAATTGAAGGTGTATTACTAACAATGTTAGATTCTCGTACTAATTTAGGTATGGAAGTAGTAGAAGAGGTTAGAAAGTTCTTTGGTGAAAAGACTTTTGATACTATTATTCCTAGATTAATTAGATTAGTTGAAGCACCATCTCATGGTGAACCAATTAATGTATATGATCCAGAGAATAGAGCTACTGTAGCATTCCATAATTTAGCTAAGGAGGTAGTATTAAGAGATGAGCGAAACTAGAAGAGCGTTAGGTAAAGGTTTAGAAGAATTATTCTCATCTGAACAAGTTGATTTTGATTCGTTTGAACAAGACATCATAGATTCTACTCCTAAGAATGAAATTAAAATGATTCCTATAAGTGAGATAAGAAGTAATCCTTATCAACCTAGAGTTCATTTTAATGATGAAAGTTTAAAGGAATTAGCTGAATCTATTAAAGAGATGGGTGTATTAGAACCTATTATAGTTAAGAAAAGTATAAAAGGATATGAATTAGTTGCTGGTGAAAGAAGAACTAAAGCTTCTCAATTAGCTGGTGTAGATACAATTCCTGCAATCATCAAAGATTTTAGTGATCAAGAGATGATGGAAATAGCTATACTTGAAAATATCCAAAGAGAAGATTTATCTCCTATAGAAGAAGCACATGCATACAAAAACTATATGGAAAGAATGGATATGACTCAAGAAGAAGTGGCTAATAGATTTAAGAAATCAAGAAGTTATATTACAAACTTATTAGGTTTATTAAATTTACCTGCTGACATTCAAAAAGATGTAACTAATCATACAATTTCGATGTCACATGCTAGAGTATTATCTAAGCTAGATGATAAAAATCAAATAGTGTTATTAGCTAATAGAATTAAAAATGAAGGATTATCTGTTAGAGAACTAGAAAGTATTTCTCAAGATACTTCCATTAAGAAAAAGAATCCTATTAAAACTAATAATGATAATAAGACTAGATATAGAATATATGAAAATATAATGAGAGAAAAAATAGGAAATAAGGTATCTATTAAATCTAATAAAATAACTATACCATTTGATTCTGATAAAGATTTGGATAGAATTATGGAAATATTAGATATTGAAGTTGGTGAATAACGTGAATGACTTTGTTAATTTTATATTATCTGAAAAGATGATTCATACATTAGTAACAATCTTAATTTCTTTAATTATTGTTACATTAATTAATAGAGCTAAAGATAAAATAGAAGTTAGTAATGCTTCATCCATAAGAACTAAAAAGAGAAATACTATAGTTACATTAGTAGCAAATATTCTAATATATATTGTATTATTAATTGGCTTAGTTGTTGTATTATCTACTTGGGGTGTTAATGTATCTGCAATAGTTACATCACTTGGAGTAGTCGGTGTTATTGGAGGTTTAGCAATACAAGATGCACTTAAAGATATAATAGCTGGTTGTAATATTATATTAGATGATTATTTCGTTGTAGGTGATTTAGTAACCTTTAATGACTTTACTGGTATAGTTACTGAATTCGGATTAAAATCTACAAAGATAAAGGGATTTGATGGTACTGAATTAACTGTAGCTAATAGAGAAATATCTCATATAAAAAATATATCTGCTGAAGATACAGTATGGTGGTTAGATATACCTGTAGCATATGAAGTAAGTGAAAAACAAGTTGCTACAGTTATGAAATCAATTATTAAAAAGATAGTTGCTACTGGTTTAACTATTGAAGAACCTGAGTATTTAGGTATAAATGGTTTCATGGAATCTAATATCAATTATTTATTACTTGCTAAATGTAAGAGTAAAGATAGATATGTTTTAAGAAGAGAAATATTAAAAATAGTTAAGGAAGAATTTGATTCTAAGGGAATTAAAATTCCTTATCCTCAAGTGGAGATTCACAATGGAAAAAAGATTTAATGTTAATGATAAAGTAATAATGAAGAAACCTCATGCATGTGGTAATAATGAATGGATTATTACACGTGTAGGAGTGGATATAAAGATTAAATGTACTAATTGTAATCATGAAATAATGATGGATCGATTAGAATTTAAAAAGAAGTTAAAAGGAGTTATAAATGAAGAGAGTTAGAAAGATTAAAAACGCGATAATTCTGCATCCAATAATGTCTTTCTTAATCCTTATAGCTGTTACTATTTTATTAAGTGGTTTATTAGATCTACTAGATGTATCTGTTAACTATAATAAAATAAATGCTAAGACTGGTAATGTTGAAACTACTTTAGTTACAGTAGAATCATTATTTAATCTGAGTGGATTAAAATATATATTCTCAAATACTGTATCTAACTTTGTTTCATTTGCCCCATTAAGTATGTTATTAATATTACTTATTGGTATTTCTATAATGGATGAAAGTGGTTTCTTGGATACTTTATTCTTCTGTGTAACTAGAAAGATGCCTAAGTATATGGTTACATACATATTTAGTTTGATATGTATATTAATAAGTATTGTAGGTGATATTAGTTTTATAGTATTAATACCATTAGCGGCCTTATTATTTAAATATGGTAAGAGAAATCCAGTTATAGGTATAATACATGCATTTGCAGCATGTGGATTAGGTATAGGTATTCATTTGTTTATCAGTAGTGCTGATTCAACAATGATAACTAGTACAATTCAAGCAGCTAACTTAATTACTACATCATATTCTATACATTCATTATCTAGTATATGGATTATGATACCTACATTATTAATTGGATCTGCTATTATAACTTATGTTACTGAAAGAGTTACTGCTCCTTCGTTAGCTAAGTATGAAGTAGAAGAAGATGAAATAATAGAAGATAAAGATTATTTAACTAATAGAGAAAAAAGAGGTTTGTTATTTGCAGGAATTGGAGCATTTATATATTTATTAATATTTATATATAATATTATTCCAGGTATTCCTTTTGGTGGTAATTTACTTGATTATTCTCAAGCTAGATATATTGATAAATTATTTGGTGTTCAATCATTCTTTAATTCAGGATTCGTATTTGTAATCACATTATTATTCTTTATATGTGGTTTATTATATGGAATAGGAGCTAAGAAGATAGAAAACCATAGAGAATTATGTAATTACTTATCTCATTCTCTTGATGATATAGGTAAGATAATAGTACTAATATTCTTTGCATCAACATTCATTTCATTATTAAAGTTTACTAATATTGGTGAAGTGTTTACTGCATTCTTATCTAATACTATTAACACAGTTCATTTCAGTGGCATTCCATTAATGTTATTAACATTTATAATTGGTGCTTTATCAACATTCTTGCTTCCATCTTTAACAAGTAGATGGCAAATATTATCTGCAAGTGTTGTACCTGCGATGATGACATCAGGATTTACTCCTGAAGCAGCACAATTAGTGTTTACTGCTGGATCATCTATTGCATATATTCTTACACCAGTTATGGCATACTATGTTATATATGTTTCATATATAGAAAAGTATAATAAAGAAGGTACTGGTATAAGACGTAGTATTAGTTATTTATTACCATATGCATTTGGCATAATGGCTATGTGGATAATAATATTAATACTATTCTATGTTATCAAATTGCCAATTGGATTCCACACTGGTATGTTAGTATAAAAACAAGGTTATTTCCTTGTTTTTTTATTATTTTCTTGTAATAATATAACGATATTATGGTATAATTGTATTAGGAGGAAATGGTATGAAGAATTTTATTAAGTCATTATTAGTGGCACTATTAGTATTTGTGCCTGTGACATTTGCTAGCGCTAAAAAGACTACTACAACAACTGTAGCTGCTCAAGCTCCTGGAGTTGTTAATATGTATGTATTCTACGGTGATGGATGCCCTCACTGTGCAGACTTAGAAGCTTATATTAAAACTACTTTAAGAAAAGACGATTCTGTTAAAGATAAGTTCAATGTAGTTTATTATGAAGTATGGAATAAGGCTGGAGATCATGCACAAAATATTGATTTATTTAATGCAACTGGTGCTGCATTAGGTACTCAACCAAGTGGTGTTCCATTCTTTGTAATTGGTGATCAATATTTCTCTGGTTATGGAGAAACAATGAACGAAACAATAGTTAATACTATTAAAGACCAAGCTAGCAATAATAAATACGTTGATGTTGTTGCATCATTAGTTGATCAAATGTCTGTTAAACCTGTAACATCAAATCCTGAAGAATCTATTGAAGATAAGGAAGATGAAAAGAGTAGTAATACTGATATCGTTGGTATCATTATTCTAGGTGTTACTGTTGTTGTAATATTATTAATAATATTCATTAAGAATGATGACGACGATGATGAAGAAGAAAAAGTAGAAACTAAAGCAGAAGAAAAATCTGAACCAGTTAAAACTACAGTTAAGAAGACTACTAAGAAAGCTACATCAGCAAAAAAGACAACAAAGAAAAGTACTAAGAAGAAATAATAAAAGAGTTCATTAAGAACTCTTTTTTATTTGTTTTCATTTAGGAATTTTAATATATCATTTATGATTATATCTTTATATACTTCATTTAATATATCATGTCTCATATTATTATATATTTTATATTTAACATTAGTTAATTTATTCTTCTTATATATTTTATCAATCATATATACATCATCACCAAATGATGTAACAGGATC
>OCVV011216978.1_pt1 | contig 15094 bp, 14 predicted proteins | sample 1539721 | NCBI WGS metagenome assembly OCVV01 (sample SAMN02144230, study PRJEB22623) | gut metagenome | biome: sheep rumen | host: Ovis aries | place: New Zealand
CCGGACACACCGAGTACCCCGGATACGCCGAGCAATCCGGATACACCGAGTACCCCGGATACGCCGAGCAATCCGGATACACCAGACAATCCGGATACACCAAGCAAGCCGGACACACCAAGTAAGCCGAGCAAGCCGGATACATCGAGCAAGCCGAGTGTAAAGAAGGGTTCGGTTACTCACACAAAAACGAATCAGACCACAAAAGCAGTGACGGCAAACAAGATATCTGAAAATCCTCAGACAGGAGATACAAACAATCTGTACACATGGTTCCTTTCCATGATTGCTTCTGTTGGAATGTGTGTGGCGGGCATTGTTCATTTAAAAAAGAAGAAAAGCAGTCGATAAATATTTGGCGGAGAGTGCGACGTAAAATCGTACTCTCTGTTTTTTTGCAGAAGATATATTACTTTTCCGGATATGTATTGGTATGTTATATTTAGAAAGGATACCAGTATGGCAAGACAAACGGAAAGGATGAGACAGCTCGATAAGCTGATCGATGAGCTTGCAAAGGGAAAGCTTCTGGATAAGATCTTCAGGTAATTGCGCTTTCTGAATCATTAAAAGTGAAAGGGAATCATACAAAATGAACGGACGGATACAACCATGTGATTTGAAGCATATAGAGCGCTATGGAAAAATATATGCAGCGGCATTCTCTGGGGATCCATGGAAGGATTCCTGGAAAACGGAAGATGCAGCGATACATGTGCAGGAACTTTTAGAAGCAAAAACGTCGATCGGTTTTGAGTACGTCAGGGACGATAAGGCCGTCGGATTTATTCTTGGCACTTCCATGCTTTTTCATTATGGCAGAACTTTTGAAATAAACGATCTTGCAGTTGATCCTGAATATCAGCGTCAGGGGATTGCCGGTGAACTCATGGATGTGATGCTGAGTGAAATAAAAAAGCGTGGCATGGCGGGGGTTCACCTTATTACGGCAGGCGAAGGCAGACTGCCCGCGTTTTACGAGAAGTATGGGTTCAAAAAAGAAAATGAGGTTATGCTGATGGGGAAAGAATTGCAGTGAGAAGATAGGAATGTAGATCATGTATGAGACGGGTATTTTGGAGGAAAATGATGCCGGATATTAAACTTGATCCGCTTACGATATGTGACCGTGAGCAGTTCATCCGGGACAATCAGGAAGCGTTCAACTACGGTGCGTTGGAAGAGTTCGGGTGCAGAGATGATCATTTTGAAGAGGACGGGCAGATCATTTCCCGGGAGACGATAGAAGCCGCTATCGATGGCGGCGAGGCGTACCGCATTCTGCAGGACGGCAAGCCGGTCGGCGGCGTGGTCATTCAGGTGGATGGCACATGCGGCAATCTCGAGCTGCTGTTTGTTTCTCCTGCGACACACAGCAAAGGGATCGGCTATGCCGCCTGGTGCGAAGTGGAGAAGCTGCATCCGGAGGTTTCTGTTTGGGAAACTGTCACACCCTATTTTGAAAAAAGGATGATTTAGAAGGTTCAGATGTAGTACGAGCCGATTTGATTTAGACATAATTTTCGGAGGAAGGACGATTGGTTTTATGGACAATTCAGCCGATTGCTGTATATGAGCAAATTCAGGAAAGTGGAATTTACCGGTGCGATTTTGAAAAATCAATATGGACAGATTTCAGAGACGACTATGCCTGGCTTGTTCGGAAAATGAAAATTAAGATCGGCAGCCCGCCGGAAGGAGTTTCGTACCCGGTTTGGGCCTGGTATATGCAAGATGGAGTTCGAAAAAAGCCAGATCTTCGCAGGGAACGATGGCAGTGCGGAAGGAATGGTGAGCAATTTGCCTGTATGGAAATCGAAATTTCTGACGACTGTGTGGTCCTCTCTGATTTCGAAAACTGGAGTGTTATCCTGCTTCATGGACTTTTGGCTGATTCAGAGGAAGAGTATGAGCGATTAGAGAATGAATACAACGGATTACCGGAAAAGAACAAGAAAGCGTTCGTTGATAAAAACTGGGAACGAGTATTTGATCTCACGCCTTTGGACAATGATTGGATACGGAGAGGTGCTACGATACAGGCGACATTCTGGGAACTGCGGAAAGAGAACATCCGGAAAGTTCGCATTTTTACATCTGGTACTGCGGCTTGACAGGGCTTTTTGAACAGCAAAGGAATCATAAAAGATGGAATTACAGGATTATCTAAACTATGTAAACAGCGGGAATACGATTGAAGCCCCTTTGGAGGAGCTGATGTACGTTGAGATACTGACTGTATAATCTGCATTTTTTGGGGGAGAGGAGAACAAGTATACATTATGAGCGTCAGGATACAAATCGTTCAAGGTGACATCACAAAAGTGGATGATCTGGAGGCAATCGTGAACGCGGCGAACAACAGCCTCCTTGGAGGCGGCGGTGTAGACGGCGCCATCCATCGGGCTGCCGGACCGGAACTGCTCGCTGAATGCCGGACACTGCATGGCTGTCAGACAGGCGAGGCAAAGATCACGGGAGCATATAAGCTTCCGTGCAAATATGTGATCCATACCGTTGGGCCAATTTGGCATGGCGGGAACGATGGTGAGCCGGAACTTCTGGCCAGCGCGTATCGGAATTCTCTGCAGTGCGCTGCAGACCATGGAATCAGGACAATTGCGTTTCCGTCTGTTTCGACCGGTGTGTACAGTTATCCATTGGATCAGGCAGCAGCGATTGCTGTGAGAACAGTAAAGGACTTCTGTATACAGAACCCAGGCAAACTTGAAATCATAAGGTTTGTTCTCTTTGATCCGAGAACCCTGGCGGCTTATAACCGCGCGTTTTCTGAGCCGGACTGGAAGAGTTTTGCCTGAGGGAAAAGATAACGATTGGAAATTATTTCGGAGGAGATAAAATCTTTTCTTTCATGCAGAACAGAGGGATCAATTAACAAAACAGGGTCGAGAACCCTTAACGGAGGTAAAGGATGAGATCACACAAATACTGGTCATTGGGAGCATTTGCCTGTATGATGATGGCGATGCTTTCCGGATATCGCAGAAAGAAAGAAAAGAATGGACATCATTTCTGGGCAATCAGCTCCTGCATCTGTATGTTCCTGGCGATTTACAGTGGACATCAGTTAATTATACAGAAGAAAAAACCGGCAGCGGAAATGGAAGAGCCGAGTGAGAATGGAAAGTAGAAACTGGAAAAAAATTCGGATAATAGAAAGTATCCTGTTTCCTGCCGGCTGGATACTCATCCTTCTGGCAGGAGCTGACTTTCCACCGCCAAGGGGATTTTACCGGCTGGTGATTCTCATCATCCTGCTGGATCTTGTGCAGCAGCTTTATCTGCGGTGGCTTTGCAAAAACCTGATAATGAGGAGAACGTTTCTTTTGAATGAACTTTTGTTTCTTGCAGCCGGGGTTGTTGTCGCAGTTTTATTTGTTCTGTGCAATGGCGGATTTCAGAAAGAATCCGGGATATGGACAGGAGTCATCGCGGCGGTGAGTGTGGTCTATGGAACAGCCTTCTGGATCATTCACCGTCTTCTTGCAGGAAAAATCAGGAAAAGTGATGTCTGAAAAGCGGCGCCATCCGCGGATCTATGATCCGCGAATGGCACAGTTACCGTGAACAACAAAAAATGAAAGGAATGAAAACGGGAAGGAAGAACTCCCGGTCATCGGAATGCAATCGGATGGCCGGGAGTTTTTATCTATTCTTTAATAAAAACGGTTCATTCCTATAAAGGAAGCAAACTGACCGGTAACGGCAGCAGGAAAAGAATCGAACCGCAGGAGAGAATGAAAGGCTTGGAATAGAGCATAAGTTTTTTGCAATCGGCAAAAATACAATGGAAACGTTACAAAAGGTAGACATTAATTCACAGGAATTTTATTTAGAAAATAATGCATATTATCAGCAATTGCATTAACAATTGTATTTTATCATTCCTGGTTTTTAATGTCTACTTTTTTTGATGTTCTCTACGAAAGAGGTTGCAGCTATGAAACGTCCTGAGCATGAGAAGAAAAAATCCAATCATAAAACAGAAAAAAAACGCGGTCACCGGTCAGGAGCCGGAATCTTGCGTACGATCAGCGCTCTGGTCATCATCGTCTGCATGCTGGGGGGATTTGTGCCGGTATCGGGAGCTGCTCCGAAGACAGAAGCAGAATATGTGCGGGGAGCTGGGGCCGAGACTGCACAGTCGAAAGACAGGACAGAGAAAACAGACGCTACGGATGGGGAAAAAGCGTCGGAACGTGTGTCCGCATCGGAAAAACAGCAGGAGTCTGCATCTGCCTCCACGGCGGAAAAACAGGAGAATTCTGGGGCCGCATCTTCAGCGGGCAATCAGCAGAGTTCCGAGTCCGCATCTTCAGAGGAAAAACAGGAGAAATCTGAGTCTGCGAAAGAGACAGAACAGAAGCAGGGAACAGAGACGCTTCCTTCCGGGGAAAAACAGTCCGGAAGCGATATGAAGTCTGACAGCCAGATGGAAGCAGAGGATAAAAGTATAGAGAAAAACAGTGTTTCCGCACTTCCCAGAAAACTGCAGGCCAACGGCTGGGTGCAGGTATGGTTTGATGGTACGGATGGAATGGGCACCGGCAAGGATGGCCAGGATACCGGGCAAAGTCTTTATACAGGTGCAACAAATGTAAGAAGGAATGTTGCGCAGGGAAGCACGATAACGCTTCCCACTACTGCAGGTTCCAATAGCAAGTATACCTTGAAGGGCTGGTATGATATTGTCAACGGAAAATACTACCAGCCGGGAGCAACGGTAAGAATTAACGACAATACGGTGTTTTACGCGGAGTGGGTCCTGAAAAACTATAATCTCGGACCATCGGCAGCTGTCGTAGCCAATCAGCCGGATATCAGCAGCTTTGTCAAAACAGACGTATTTGACTATAACGAGATTTTCAATATCAAGCATGGCGCAGTGCTTGACGGTTCGCTATTTCCAAATGGAAACCGCATGCATCAGAGCAGCGGATGGCCAAAGCGATGGATTAGTGAAACATGGAAGGACTCGGGGGACCTGTCAAAGGGTTCGGATTTCCTGTTTACCAACTGGTTCTACCATAAGGCTTATCCGCCACGGTGGCTTGGATTTCCCCAGGATGCAAAGCATTATAGGAATACTTATGCAGGGGATTCCCTAACGAAAGGGATTGTTAATAAGCGTTCCGACGCGCTGATGACGGATCTGTTTGGCACATCCGATGCGCCCGGAAAAGTGTCCCTGGGAGAAGGAAACTGGCTGTACCAGTATGATAATAATAAAAACTCAGAGCACTATGGCTACTACTATTACAACAGCGACAACAATGCAGCGGATTACAATCGGGAGAAAGGACGTTTTTATGTTTATCAGAACTCCCAGAAGATTGTAGGTGATAACGGCCTGGATGATGGCCAGTCGCATACATCTTTTATGCCTTTTGAAGCAGGAACCGGTGATATTAAGAAGGGAACGGGACAGACAAACTTCTGGTTTGGAATGCACAGCACCATTGATTTCTATCTTCCGGATGATTCCGGATCCGGCGGCAATAAGGCATTGGGAAATCATGACATGCAGTTTGAGTTTAGCGGGGACGATGATGTCTGGGTCTTTGTGGATGATCAGCTGGTGCTGGATCTGGGCGGCATTCACGGAACCAGAAAGGGATCGATCAATTTTTCAACCGGGAAAGTAACAGTGAGCGGTGATGATGGCTCGACGACGCAGATGCCTGCGATTCAGGCGGGGGACCACAAATTACATTTTTACTATCTTGAACGGGGATCCTCCTGGTCAAATGCATCGATCTATTTCAATATCGCACCGCGCTATGGGCTGACGATAGCGAAAAAAGACAAAGATACGCAAGCTAAACTCCGGGACGCACAGTTTTCTTTTTACATCGACAAAAACTGTACCATTCCGGCCAGACTCTGGAAGAGTGAGAAGAACAGTCAGGCGGATGCAGCTTCTAATACGTTTACATCTGATGAAAACGGAATCCTTTCCTGCTATGGCCTCAGACCGGGCGTTATCTATTACATCAAGGAGACGGGTGCACCGGCAGGCTATCCCTCTGTCGCGGATAAAACATTTGTATTGGATCTGGATAAAGACGGAAAAGTGACGCTGACCAATGATGGAGACGGTCTGGCAGAACTGGAGGACGGCGGGGGAACTGACCGACGGATTCTGCTGAATATCAGCAATAAGAAGCCGAAAGGAACCAGTATCAAAGCCGTGAAAAAATGGCGAAAAAAAGACGGAGGTGCATTAACGGAAGACCTTCCGAAAGGAGTGACCGTCCGGCTTTACCGCAAGGCTTATGACGCAGGAGCAGTGGAGCCGGACGATCCGGGAGATGAAACCGAATATACGGTGAAGGTTCTCACCCAGTATTTTGGATCGGATACGCATGGGTCAAACACAGACAATGCCCCGATTCGAACAGGAGACCTGACAGAAAGCATAAAGGTGAAAAACGGCGGTCAGGTCAAACTGACACTGAATGCGCATCCTGACAGCGATTTTGGAACCGCCATTTATGCAGTGACTGCAAACGGAAACACCATTTCCGCGGATGCGGGAAGTGCGACGAAATACACTAGCCGCAATATGCAGATTGCCGGAAACTGGGGATCCTACCCGCCCCAGAACGGAACATATACTATTGGCCCGGTGACGAAAGATACAACGGTTGTCATTACGCTGATCGGATATCTGAATTACACGCAGTCCGGAAATACCGGATCTGTGAAACAGACCCTGGATATCAGTTCGAAGGTTTCGGAGGGAAGCGGATCCGGCAGTTCGGGCAGCGGACAGGGATCCGGCTCCCAGCAGACCGTGATTCCGGCGGAAAAGCCGAAGGATGCAGAACGGGCGAAATACAGCGACGGAAGCACGGTAGAAGATTTTGTCCTGTCCCCGGCCAATGGATGGGGCGAAAACTGGGATGGATGGAAAAACCTTCCGACGCAGGATCAGGCAGGAAAGCTTTACTATTACTACGTTTCGGAGGAAACAGAGCTTCCGGGTTTTACCACATCCTATTCCGGAAATGCAGTCACAGACGGTACTGTAACCATAAAAAATGTCCGCAGGGAAGTGGACATTCCGGTGGCAAAGGTATGGTCTGACGGCAGCGATCAGCATACCGTGGACAGTGTGGAAGTCCATTTGCTGGCAGATGGAAATGATATGGGCAAAACACTGGTGCTGAATCAATCGAACGGATGGAAAGCTGCCTTTGCCGGACTGCCTGAGATCGGCAGCGATGGCAAGGCCATCACTTATACGGTGCAGGAAACAGAGAAAAAGGGATATACGGCATCGGTGACCGGTTCGCCGGCCGCCGGATTTACCATTACCAATACCCGCATGGTATCCCTTGCATTTCAGAAAGTTGACGCAACCGGTGGAAGGGAGCTGAAAAACGCGGAGTTTTCCCTGTTCCGGGACCATCAGGCAGCGCAGGCGGTGTCTGCCTACACGAATGAAGCGATGACAGGGGATGCGACGACAGCGTTTGTGTCCGGATCGGATGGAATGGTTCATATTTACGGACTGACTGCGGGGACCTATTACCTGAAAGAAACCAGGGCGCCAGGCGGTTATACAAGGATTGGCACGCTGATAAAAATTACGCTGGATCAGACAGGTAACATTTCTTCTGCGTCCGAAGTAAGTGTGGATAAAGAAGGAAAAGAAACAATCGTATCCGGAAATACTTATGTGGATTTTAACAGGGATACCCAGAGCCTTAAGATTAAAAACTATCCGGTGTCAAAACTGCCGGCAACCGGCGGAAAGGGAATTTTTCTCAGTATCCTCATCGGAGTATGCGGGCTGGGTACAGCAGTTTTTCTGCTGCTGACAAATAAAAGAAAGTGCCGGAACTGACGGGCTTTCAGACTGACTGAATTTGAACGGTTCCTGCCGGGCAAATAAATCACTTTACTACTTTTTAATGGGAGGGAAAATTATGTTGTTACAGAGAGGACGAACGAGCAGACGACAGAATCGCCATAAAATTGCGGCGCTTGCGCTTGCCGGAATGATGATGGTTTCTTTCGTCACAGCAGGAGCGACGACAGCCAGGGCGGATACGGCGGCTGGGACGAAAGCAGCGATTACCGTTACGAATATCGACGCGGCGGATAACGCAGCATTAAAGGCCTACAAGATTGTAGGAAAGGACGCGAATGGAAACTGGAGTCCGGTGATTGCGGGAAGCATTGCGGATGTTACAAAGCCGACGGCAGCCGAAATTACTGCGCTGGCTGGCAAGACTGATCAATTAGGAACCGGGATCGAGCTGACGACCACGGATCACAAGACTTATTCGAAAGGGGATCTGGATTTTGGTACCTATCTGGTCCTGGTAGAACAAAATGACGGAGTGAAAAATATCTATAACCCGATGATCGTAAGTATCAATGATGATAAGGGAAACGCGCAGGCGGGAAGCGTAGATGCAGCAGGAAACTTTATTACCACGGACGGTACGACAGCATTTGCCAAAAAATCCCCGGTTGATATTACGAAAAAGGTAACAAATTCGGATCAGGACAATGAAAAGGGAAGTACCCTGACTGGTACCGGAACGACAGATGCGAGCCACGAAAGCGGTGCAGCGGTGACGGAAGCAAATTTTCAGATCGATACCACGGTTCCGTACTATTCTGACGCTTATACAACTGTTACCTTCGATGTCAGCGATACCGTGAGTGAAGGCCTCGACGCGCCGGAAGACATCAAGGTAAGTGTCGGAGGAACGGAAGTAGCGGCTTCTGCCGATAAATATACGCTTACACAGAACGGGAAATCTTTCAAGGTTTCCTTTGCCAGTGCATACATCAAAGCAAATCCGAATCAGAAAGTAACAGTTACTTATAAATCCAAACTGAACGAAAAAGCCACCAGCGGTTTTGATGCCAACACGAACAAGGCAACATTAAGGTATTCCAATAAGCCGGGTACCGACACAAAGACAAAGGAAGATAAAACCTATCATTATACCTTTGACATTGACGGAAATATATTTGGCACTATGAAAGGGGAAGAAATCCGCAAAGTGGGTGTTGATGCGGTAAGTGGTGAGACCATCATTGAGAGAAAAGAAAATTCCTCAAATTCGCCTTTGGCGAATGCCGTGTTCCAGCTTAAGAAAGGTGATACAGTGATCGCTGAAGCTGCGACAGACGCGAAAGGTCTGATGAAATTTACCCAGCTGCAGGCAGGGGAGTACACACTCGTAGAGAAAACAGCTCCGGCCGGTTACGCCAAGGACAGCCGTGAGATTCCGGTTAAAATTGCGGCAAATCTGAATGATGACGGAACTCTTAAAGATTATTCGGTAACAATCAATAACCAGCTGACAACAACTTATACTGCTAATTATGAAGGAACAGAAGTAAAAAGTGTGGACCAGACAGGCAAGCAGGCGGATTTTGTCGATTACAAACTGGGCCAGCTTCCGTCTACCGGCGGATGGGGAACCAGGATGCTCACCATCTTCAGCATTTCCGCAATTGCACTGGCATCCGTATTGGTTGTGACGAACCGCAGAAAAAAAGGTAATATCCGATAAAAAGGGAGCAGGCACACAGTATAGGGACTGATGTGCGGCATAAGGCACAGCAGGTGCCGGCATCGCCGGGGACGTGGTTCCTGAAATACGGAACCACGCCTGCTTTGTCAGGCATCTGAGGCGTTCCGGTATGGCGGAAATTGCGGCAGATGTGCAGAAATCATTATGGGGAAAAAGAAACAGGCAAGCAGGAAGATATTTCATAAATTAAAGATACTTCTCATTATTCTGTGCTTCACGGTGGGCGTTTTGGGTCTGCTGTATCCATATATCAGTGAATCCTGGAACCGATATCTGAACCGGGGAACGATCGGAAATTATGACAGGATCGTGAAACAGACGGATGAAAAAAGGAAAAACGAACTGTGGAAAGCGGCAAAGGTGTATAACCGGAAACATCCGGTCAATACGCTGTATGACGCATTTTCCGGTGAGAAGAAGTCAAATGCTGATTCGGAGTATGAGAAGGTACTGAATGTCAACGGTGAGGGCATGATGGGATATCTTGAAATCCCGGCGATAGACATGACACTTTCGATTTATCACGGGACAAGCGCGAAGGTACTGCGCCAGTATGTGGGGCATCTCCCGGGAACGTCCCTGCCTGTGGGCGGAAAAGGCACCCATGCCGTACTGTCCGCGCATCGCGGACTGCCCTCTGCGAAATTGTTTACAGACCTGGATCAAGTGAAAAAGGGTGATTTGTTTTATATTTACATTCTGGATCACGCAATGGCCTATGAGGTCGACCAGATCAAGGTCGTTACGCCGGACAGGGTGGAGGATATGGCGATTGACCCGGAGCAGGATTACGTCACACTGGTTACCTGCACACCCTATGGAGTGAATACGCACCGGCTGCTTGTCCGGGGCCATCGGACCGCTTTTCCGGCAAAGCCTGACACAGCGGCGCCGCGGAATGCGTCAGGAATGAACTGGAAGTATCTGATCTGGGCAGGAATCGCAGCTGCGGTCATCATCCTTTTCCTTGCAGGTTACAGAAGGAGAAAGAGAAAACGAACACAGAACTGACGGGACATATGCGTCAGGAAGAAGGATACAGGGATTCATGAAAGAGGTCAGTATGTCGGGAAGCAGAAGTTATAAGTTCATATTTATTGCGGCAGTGCTCCTGCCGGCTGTTTTGCTGGGAATGCTGTTTGCCTTCCGCGTGTCTGCCGCGCCAAACGATTCCCTGCCGCCGCTGTCTTCGGAAACCGGTTCTCTTACCGTTACTTTTGTTTCGGATGACGGCACTGCGGTACCAAACGCGGAGATTCAGCTGGTAAAGGTGGCGGATTTTTCGGTCAGTGACGGGAAAGGGGTCTATCGGTCTGCCGCGGAGTTTGCGTCTCTGCACATAAACTATGCGGATATGTCAACGGACAGATCCATCGAAACAGCAAACAAAGTGTACAGACTGGTGCAGTCCCGGAAAATCCATACGGACTCCGCGAAAACGGATACGAATGGAAAAGCGCGGTTTACAGGGCTGAAAAGCGGGATGTATGAGGTGTTCCTCGGACATCGTATGGATTATAATGGCAAAACCTATTATTTTGATCCGTACCTGATCGCGGTACCGGAAGCAGTTCTGGATAGTGACGGATCGGTGATTCACTGGAAATATCAGGGAATCGCAGTGCCGAAATCACAGAATATGAAAGAAAAGGCGGACAAACCGACACCGGTGCCGCCTCCGATACAGAAAAAACCGACCCATACAGTCAGCAGGATCACGCGGGTCAAAACAGGTGACAAGGGCAATCCGGTCCCCTGGATCTGCCTGATTGCGGCGGCCGCTGCGGGCATTGTGTGTATGACGAAGCGGAAGCCCAGGTAAAGAATATCGCTCTAAAGATTGGAAATCGAAAGGCTGCGGATCGGTTCCGCAGCATGGGAAAACCTCCCGGCGGGTGTAAGAAATGCTTACATCCGCCGGGAGGCTTTTTTCGAATGGACGGCATAAATCAGTCGTTGCTGAAATAAAATCCGGTCATTGCCATGGATCCCAGATTGCAGATCGTATTGAAGGCTTCCGCATGGTCACCGTCGGCGGCGCCCAGACAGTAAATCTGTACCAGCTGGCAGACGGACCGGTGCGGTTCAATGAATTGCTGCGCCGGATTGAAATTGCCCAGGGAACATTGTCCAAACAGCTGAAATATCTGGAACAGGAAGGGATCATCCGGCGCAGTGTCCAGACCGAGGGCGCGCTGAAAGTGGAGTATGAACTGACGCCGATTGGAAAAAAATTCAAAAAAGTACTGAATGCCATCGAGGAGTGGGGCGAGGAGTATATCACTTATTTAAACGGAAAAAAAGAATAAAACCGGGAAGAAATCCTTCCATGGGTACAGACTGCTGCCAGAGACTTTGCGAGAGTCAGGCAGCAGTTTTTTTCAGCGCGGGAAGCTTAATGGCGGATGACGCCCCCAGATTTCTCCGGGTGGTTTCCATTTAGTACCCATATGGGTACTATACAGAAAAATCGGGTGGGTGGTATTCTGTATATAGATAAAAAGGAAATGATCAGGAAGGAGGAGCGGATTATGGGAATAAGAGGCAAAAAACTTCTGATGCTTGGTTTGACACTGACAGTTCTTGGGGGTATGACGGCATGCGGCGGAGACAATAAGCAGGCTTCGGAAAAAGTGTCGGAGCAGGCAGCAGAGCAGCAGACAAGCGCAGAAAGCACGGAAAGTACGGAATCGGAAAAGAATGTCCCGATTCAGACCGGGAAGCATGAGAAGATGATCGGAACGATAACCGTGAAATCAGAGCAGATCATGATCGAACCGGCATTGACGGTATCTTCCGTTTTCGACGTAAAACTGGCGGTAAAAGGGGACAAAGCATATATTCTTTCAGACGGAAAGGTGAAAGAGTATACGTATGCCAACGGAAAACTGAGGTTCCGGAAAGACATCAAGCTGGAAAATGATTACAGAAAAATGGAGATGACAAAGGACGGAACCCTTCGTCTCAGCAGTTTCATGAAACCCTATATCGGTCTGAAAAACGGAAAACAGATATTCTCTTATGATGATCTGGACAATGTGACGGTACATCCCTCCGGAAAGTGGGGACTCAGCTTTTTTACCAATGCGGCGAAGGTGAATAAAGTGACGTTCCAGGGAGACTCTGTAAAAAAATCCGGCTTTCCGCTGAAAGAAATGGAACTGGTCCGCGAAATACAGATCGATGATAACTATATTTACGCGTCGGGAACCGCGAAGGGCAAGGGCGATGTATACGTATTTATTTACAATCATAAGGGTAAACTGGTGAAAAAGCTCAAAGACAGCGATGACAGCGGACTCGGAAGCCCGACCTGGCAGATGCAGACCAAAAAAGGCTTTATTGCCCTGGATGGCAACATGCGGGCCTTTGATCTGTGGAATAAGTCAGGAAAATGGATCGGACAGGCCAGGAGCAATGAGCTGTTCGGAACCAGCTATCCATGGCTCAGCGACGGGCAGCTCATGCCGGATGGAAGCCTGCTGGTGATTATGACACAGAGCCGGGCGGACAAGAAAACAGATGAAGCGCTGGTATACAAGGTGACCGGGTTTCAGTAGGGAGTACAGGAACGTTATAAATAACTGATGCAAGCGAATACAGAAGGAGGAGAGGCAATATGAAATATGAAATCAGAGAAGCTCCGTTTTCCGTACTTGAGTGCAGCCTGAGCGCGGGCGAATCTATGAAATGTCAGAAAGGCGCAATGGCCTGGATGACCCGAGGGATCACGATGCAGACAAAGGCCGGCGGAATCGGCAAGATGTTTAAAAAAGCGATCGCCGGTGAATCCGCGTTCTGGAATAATTATATGGCAGAAGCGGATGGTCAGATTGCGTTTTCTACCACCTTCCCGGGTAAGATTATTCCGGTAGATGTAGGTACGATGCCGATTGTGGCACAGAAATCCGCCTTTCTGGCTTCGGAAGCCGGTGTGGAAATGAATATTTATCTCCAGGAAAAAATCGGTGCCGGTTTCTTTGGCGGAGAAGGTTTCATTATGGAGCAGTTCAGCGGCCGAGGGTATGTATTCCTGGAAATTGACGGCGGATTTGTCGAGAAAGAGCTGGAAGCAGGAGAGGAAATCGTGGTTGACAGCGGGTATCTGGCAGCCATGGATCAGAGCTGCACCATGCGAATTGAACGAATCAAGGGAATCGGAAATGTGATGCTGGGGGGCGAAGGACTCTTTAACACCATCATTACCGGACCCGGCAAAGTATGGCTGCAGACTATGCCGATCTCCGCGTTCGTAGACGGCATTGTTCCGCATATGCCGTTTAAGCGGGAATAACAGGTCCTTTCTTTCATAACCATATATTAAAACCAGGGCGCCCCGGAAGAAACTCCGCGGGCGCCCTGGTTTTTCAGAAATCTCAGAAACAGTTGTCCATAATATCCGGATCCAGCGGATGGTTCCGGCTGGTAATCAGGCCGATGACAAAATAGAGAATGCCTCCGGCCAGCAGCCCCCAGATGACCGCGTTGATGCCCGCGACATGGACAAAGAAATAGCAGAAGATATACGCCGCGACTGCGCCGATGGCGCTGGCGATAGCTGCCTGCTTCGTGCCCTTTTTCCAGAAGAGACCGCCGATCAGCGGCCAGAGGAAGGTGCATTCCAGTCCGCCGAAGGCAAACAGATTCAGGAAAAAGATGATGTCCGGCGGATCCAGTGTCAGCAGAATGGTGAACAGGCCAAGGGCAATGGTGATCAGGATGCTGGCCAGATGCATATGTCTGCCGTAGCGTTTCAGGCGTACCGGATCGTCTTTGACCACATAGTTTTTCCACAGATCCCTGACAATGGCAGCAGCGGCCAGAATCAGAAGAGAATCCGCGGTAGACATGACAGCTGCCATCGGAGCCGCCAGGAAGATGCCTGCAATGCCTACCGGCATGATTTTCTGCACGATATAAGGTACAAAATAATCGGAAGTCGGAAGGGTGTCAGTATCCACCAGCGCACCGGCCCAGCAGCCGGCCAGATGCATGCCGACCATGATAAAACTGCAGGTAATGCAGCCGATCCACATGGCGGAATGCAGGCTCTTTGTATTTCGGAAGCCCATGGAACGGACAGCGGTCTGCGGGAGTCCGAGGGTACCGAAGCCCACCAGGACCCAGAAACTGATCAGGCTGCCGGGGGGATATTTGGCAAACAGATTGTCATAGACGCCCGGAAGGTTGTTCCGGAGCCCGGCATCAATGCCGGCAAGGCCGCCGCCGGCCCGCAGAACAAAGAACAGGAACAGGAAGGTTCCCACACACATAATGATGCCCTGCAGCGTGTCCGTCAGGGCAACCGCGGAAAAACCGCCGAAGGCAGTATAGGCGATGACAACGGCACCGAAGATAAACAGGGATATTTTGTGATCCAGTCCGGTGATGGACGCGATCAGTGTGGCGCCGCCGGTAAACTGCCCGATCATCTGGGCGATGCAGAAGGCCACCATCAGGATGCTGGTGACAATGACCAGGACACTGCTTTTGTACCGGGCTTTCAGATA
>OCVV011200733.1_pt1 | contig 15090 bp, 6 predicted proteins | sample 1539721 | NCBI WGS metagenome assembly OCVV01 (sample SAMN02144230, study PRJEB22623) | gut metagenome | biome: sheep rumen | host: Ovis aries | place: New Zealand
AATACGACACACTTTCAAACGCATATTTTGTTCCGGTCTTTTTATCGATTTGATACACGATGCTTGCCATCTTCGTTACCTCCGTTCAATATAGTGATTATATTATACACTATTTCAAGGTACTTGTCAAGAGAAATAGTGATTACCTTTAAATATAATCACTATTTTGAAAGCCCAAAAAAACACCTCAGCAAGTGAAGTGCTTTTTTTAGCTAACGGTTAACCCGTGAATGGTAACTTTTACTATTGCTCGATAGTAAATGACAATCAATTTTTGTCTATGAAGAACATCATATTGATTTATAATGAAAATTTTGCTTGACAATCAACATGACTCTGTGCTGAGTGTGTTTGAATCTGCTCTGAATTATATCAGCGCACAGCTCGGGGAGATACTGAACAGAATCGAGGTATCTGAAATGAATGCTGTAATAGAGTAGAAAGCAGCGATTTTATTACTGTGCAACTGTGCCGTGATAAAGCACTGTCCCAATTATTAAGGTCAGGGAGCAACCAGCTCTCTGACCTCAAGCTCTCATGATATACCACAAATACCGTAACCCATCCCGGATCGTCCGCAGCTTCTCCGTCCGCGCTTCCTTCGCTTTCTTAAGTGGTACGCTGACCTCGCCGATCCTCAGTTTCTTCCGACTCACTTCAGCAATCATTTTTGTGGCGAATTCCATGCCTGTAGTACGGAATTGACATTTCTTCAGAGCATCTTTCCGGATACCGCGAATGCCACAGTGCCAGTCGCGGATTTTAACACCAAATTTCACTCTGCCGCACCACGAAAGGAATGGCACTCCCAGCTTATGCGACCAGCTCATAGCACCATCTTCCATTTGTCCGGCGAAGCGGTCACCGGTTACGAAGTCATATTGATTCTCAGTGAGCGGCAGATAAATCGGATCGAGATTCGCAAAATCGTACGTACTGTCACAGTCGCCGAAGATGAATACGCTGCCATATGCTTTTCTCAGGCCGGTGCGAAGGGCGCGGCCATAACCCGGACGCGGCTCGGCAACGACACGGGCACCGCAGTCTTTTGCGATGGCGGCGGAGCGGTCGGTGCTGTTGTTGTCTACAATCAGGATTTCACCGATGTGGCCAAAGCGGTCATTGATGGAGGACAGATAACTCTGTGCCTGCCGGATGGAAAAGGCGATGTTCTCTTCCTCGTTCAGGCAGCGCATAAGAATGGTGAGATTAAGATTGTTCATTCTCGCGTACCTCCCTTCTGATTATAGGAGATCCCTCAACAAACTCCATCCATATAAAGCAAATAGCCACGATACTTGAAGCCAATGCTCTATACGTAAAGAAGTAATGGTTCCATGCGTGATTGTGTAATACTAGAAACCTTATAAAAGGCACAGATCCAAGCAAAGCATATAGTCCTATCATGCTCCATTTAATATTGCTTTTTAATTTGACACTTCCCCTCACAACCGGAGCAACGATCAACACGATAAGTAGAAGTAACGTAATTATTTGACCTGGAAATCCATACTCTATAAAAAATAAACATCTAAAGTTCCGGACAATCGCCTCATAAAGATAAGTTGAAATGCTTCCTCTAACATCTCCATTAATCCGTTCTGTGATATGTGAGTTGACAAATGGCATTACATTTTGATGAAGAACCATGCTGGCAAGTACCCATTTCATAATCCAGGCACCGATATACCCTGCAAACCACGCCACAATTACTTTGAAGGAAATCCAGAAAGAACTCTTATCGATGCTGTTTTCGGTTTTTGATTTTAAACAGTATTCGTTCCCCTTAAAATTACGATACCGCATTACTCTTAGCATTAGTAAAAGAGGTATTAGAAGAGTTAACGTTTCTGTTGTAAGAAAATCCAAATAAATAGTAACCATCCCTATAAGCATAAAGAAGATTGGGACTCTATCATACTTTTCCTTCAAAACTAAGTTCACAGCAACAATTGAAGCAATCAGTGAAATAATAGGACACCAGATGTACTCAAGGCAAAAGGGCGTTATCCACATGCTCGTCATAAAAAAAGAAAGTAGAATTGCTAAAGCTTCTCCCCACAAATGAAACCGTAGAAGAAGACATAACAAAAAAATAGTTAGCACTGTCAAGATCACAGCAAATAGAATATAGGATTCTTTCACATTCAGAAAAACATGTAGTAGTCGGATTATGCCGGTTGCTCCGTGCCAATATCGCAAATATTCATGGTTAACAGGGATATTTTGTTCTACTTGAATAAGAATATCTTTATGCGCCAGTGACATAGGATCATCATAGTAAGAAGTCCACATTACAGATTCAAAGTTCGGCTTCAGGCCATATGCAATAGAAAGCCAAAGCGAATCAGCATAATGATCCACTTCTGTACTTTTCATACTGTTTATCAAACAATAGAATTGATCATTTTTAGCCATATACTCCGCTGATTCCAGTATGTGTCGGGAAATCACCCGTTGCGGGATTAATGAGGATAATAACATAAGAGCCATCATCAACATTACCGTTATAAGGAATACTGTCACCGCCTTTGCCAATTTCATTAATCTAATTATAAGTCCACTACTGAATTTCATAAGGAATTCCTATGATTAAATGACGCTAAAATAGGCTTTAGTACTGCGAATCAATAAAGCAACCCAATAACAGCAATCCCCGCTTCACTTTGGAAAATCCAAAAGATCTGCGGGGACTGCATTAATTCATCTTACTAACTTAACTAATCTGAGTAGCGTGCCCTTGTTACCAGCAGCGACTCTATTAGTTAGCGCTCATGCGGCGACGGGTTACCAGAACAACACCAGCACCGATTACAAGAATTGCACCGATGATGTAGAAGATTGTGGTACCGATGCCACCAGTGCTCGGAAGAGTCCCACCCTGGTTGTTCTCGATATCAGTAGTGATGATACCTGTGTCTTTGAAATCTCCAGTTACAAGATCTCCACCAGTCAGGCTAGTCAACTGCGGATCATCAGATTCAGCATCATGCTCTGCTTCAATATCAAACTCTACCGCATCCCATCCATTATATCCTGCCGGGATTGTGGTCTCAACGAGAACATAAGTGCCATCGTCAATACCCTTGAAGGAGAATGTAGCGCCAGTAGCATCGCCAGTCTTGGTTCCTGCTACTACATAATATGATTCATCATCAAGAGCATCAGCCTTTACAGATGCATCAAATGTCGCCTTAATTGCTTCACCAGTCTGTGCACCAGTCGGATATGTAGTAGTAGCTTCACCGCCTGGTTCTGCAGCAGGAGTTGTTGTTCCAGCGACCTTCTTGTAAAGAGTAAAGTTAGCGCCTGTCAGAGACTTGTCAGATCCTTCCTTCTCCGGATCAATCTTGTTAACAGTTACCTGATAAGTAAACACTCTTACAGTATCCTTCGGAGTCTTACCTTCTTCTCCACCCTGATCATCGTTCGGGTTGTTGCTGTATTCAAGTTCAACTTCGTTCTTGTTACCAGCCGCACCAAGAGCAGCATTCGGGCCAAGCGTTGCGGTAAACTCAATTGTAACTACAGCGCTATCCAAGCTTGCCGGAAGTAAGGTTACGCCATCTCCTGCAGGTGTAAACTCAATTGTCTGTGTGAAGCCATCTACAGAAGGAGCAACATCACCGGGGTAACCAGATGTGGAAACGGTGTAACCTGTTCCATTAGCGATTGTCTGACCATTAAGTTTGATAGTAAGAGCACTGATTGCAGAAAATTTTCCACTCTCAAGAGTATCTACGAAAGTAATATGATACTTCTTATAGGAAGAAACGTTGGATGCAAGAGTAGCTGTCAGTTTGAAAGGAACAGCGTCTCCAATATCATAGTCAGCAGAATCCTGATCAGCCTCTACAGAAGCATCAGAATCATTTACGTCAGTAACCTTCTTTTCAACTTCTGGAGTATCCATCTTTGCTGTTAAAGCAGTCGGTCCTACAACCTCGATCAGCAGAAGTGTATATGCATCGTCTTCGCCTTCCTGGCTCTCATCAACATCTTTAACAATGTAGTAACCAGTCGGGACAGTAGTTGCAGTGTTTGCAGCAACATCTGTTGCTAACGCATCAGTGTCTACAAGGTCATCAATACCCATACCAAGTGCGTTAAGGATCTCATCAACCTTTGCAGCATCTGCAGTAGAGGTGATGCCTTCAAGAGCATCAAGGATATCCTGATCTACAAGTTCGCCTTCAGTACCTGCTCCATTTTCACCCCATTTAATGTTGGAAAGCTTTCCATCGCTTAAATCACCGGTGAAAATCTGGAAAATTGAATAGGTGTGTCCATCTTCATTTGGTGTTGTAATAGTTGTGTTTGTTGGTGCTGCAAACACGCTAATGCTCATTGAGAGCACCATTACCATGGCAATTGCTAAAGCCATAATCTTTCTCATGTGCTTCATTTTTCTTCCTCCTTATTTTTATTTATGTAGCACAATGTTGTCTATACGTTCCACATCAGGCTATCTCTTCCCCTACAGAGCGGAGTTCATACGCCTCCTTTCTCTGTTATTCCCTGTGTGAAACTTTGTTGTCGACGAGCCGCACGCTCGGCTCGTCGCTTCAACCATATTATCGTCAGGACTATTTTCAAAAAATTTTATTTTTATAGTCCTCGCCCTCATATAACAGAATTTCGTAAGTTTACTCGGACTTCTGCATCTTGCACCGGAATTCGATGCTTTACTTAATTTTTCAACCATCGCACCACCTTCCTCGTCTCTTATTCAGGTAAATACCGATAAGAGCTAACACAATCAAAATCAATCCTGCTGCTCGATACGTCATTGTACCGATTCCACCTGTTTCGGGTAAAGTAACTGCGTCAACCGGTCTGTTAATGATTTTGCCGCCATCGTGTGCACCATCTGTTGTTGAAACAGTACCCGTCTTATACTCAGGCTCTTTGTAATCTCCGACTTGCGTTTCTGTCACATAATAGGTGTATTCGCCTGTTACTTCCGGTGTACTGCCACTTATTGTTCCAGAGAACTCAAGATTACTCAATTTGAACTTAAATGCAGTTGCATCAGTTACGACTAGTTTAGGATCATCAGCATTTGTTCCTACTATTTCTGTGTTGTTCACAAGATCAGTTTTCTTAATAGTATAAGTTAATGCAAAATCATTATCTCCTATGTCACCAACTTTTCTGTGAACTGTTACAGTAATCTCCTTTCCATCCGGCCATACCTTACTCGGATTTGCAGGTTCATCAAGAGTGTACCACTCTTTTTGGAACTCAAAGTCTTTTAACTTCGTATTGGTGAATATACCATCCGGCTCACCGGAAGCAACACTCGGAACCTTCACAACGTTCAGAACTCTTGCACCATCATCAGTTACGGTTACCTTGATCCACTTCTTTGTTGTGTCATACTTTATGCCGTCTTTAACATTATTTGAATCCAAGCCTGATGGCAGAACTTCTTCGAGCAAGAACCAATATTCACCTTCCTGATTCTTCGTATCGTTTTTCAACAAGTTGATTGTGTCAAAACTTACAGTCTGCTGAGTTCCGCTTGTTGCTGTTGTTGTCTCTGTGACAGGATTCGTCGCAAGCAAAAGTTTAGTGGTGTCAGTCTCAGGCGTTTCAACATTCTGTCCGGTTACCTGTGTCAGTTTGAAGCTAAAGGACTGCGTCTCAAGATCACCATTTTCGAAGACCTTCTTTGCAGAGAAATCCAACGTGCCTGTTGCCTCATACTTATTATTCATTGTGGCAGTCTGCTCTGGTCCCTTTTTGATAGTACCGGAATTATTTGAATGTGTTCCTTCAGAATATCCTTGCGGCAGAGGCGTTTTTTCAGTGACTGTATAGACAGTACCTTCCGGTAATCCAAGAATCTCAAATGTCTCATTAGCCATCAACTTAATGCCGGTAACCTTGTTTCCCGAAACATTGACATCTGAGACCGTTTGACCATTCTTCTTCGCCGAATAAGAAGTTGCGAACGTCAATTCGGTTCCTGTCGGTGACCTCAAGGTTACTTCGAATTCGAATTCCTTATCTGTTGCCGTTGTACCGGTGACCTTTTTCTCAATCTTGAGATCACCGGTATTTATATTGTTTGTGAACGTAGCTCTTGCACTTGCTTCTGCGGCCTCTGAATCACCTGCAACTACAGTTACTGTTGTATAGTTGTTTGTCGTAGGCGAGCCATTCATCTTGCTGACGGCGGTACCATTAGTTGGCGTCAGCTCTGTGATAATGTAATCACCTGCTAACAGATCTGTTACCACAGCCCATTGATCGTAGACGGGTTCTGACCATCTAATTGCGTTATCAGATTCTCTATAAGAAGTTGCTGTTCCATTGTTTACAGTGATACGAACATACTTTGTCACCTGATCTTCTGCCGACACTTGAGCCGGTCCAACAATAGAGAATGTGTAATCACCATCAACAAGTGCCTTCTGGGCAGCCGTTTCGGCTGATCCACCGTCAACAGTCACCTCCTTCTTGAGTTTCAACGACCCTTTCGTGGGCGGTACTTTTGCGTTTGTAAGTGTAATTAAACCTTGATTTGCCACTCCTGTCATAGTGTCTTCATCTACTGAAGTCCCATATGTATATGTAACTTTATAATCCGAAGGCACTCCACTCTCTTCAACTTGATATCTAAACAAACTTACATCAGGATTTGATCCAAACAGTTCTTCCAAGCGATCCTCATAGACCCATGCTTGTGGATGCTTAGGATCTAGATTCGTTGGGTTTTTCAGCAGTTCCCTTGTTACCTCTTTTGTACCTGTCGGTAACTGAATGGCAGACAGCGCTATATTAAAGTTTCTAATATCACCTGCTTGTGCTTGCATTCCCACTTTAACAGATGGGGATGTTATTAAGAGATCCTGGGTAATATTGGTTCCATAATCTTGACCGGACATCTTAGTGCAGCCTTCAAAAATGAAACCGTTACAACTAACGTTGCCATAATGTACCGTAATAATATCGCCGACTTTATAGCTATTTTCTCTAACACCATGCCCATCATCATAATATGTTGAGTAGAAGTAAATCGACGCCGGCTCCCCTTTTCCTTCAATCGGCATCGGAACCTGCTTGATCTTAATATCTATACTATCAACAGGTGCTTCTTCAGGCTGACCATTAATATCCATCCATTCCTTCCTTACAATGATCTCACCCTCCGGAGCCTTAACAGTATTTACGATAGTAATCTCCTGATTTTCATTATTTCTTATCGGATTGGAATTACTTAAAGGAAGGCCGTTTACAAGATAGCTTATATCAAACTGATTTTCTTGTTCCTCCACTATGAAATAGCTATCATATATAAGTTTTACAGTGCCTCCTTCCATCTTATTAGCCGGCAATTTCATGGCAAACACTTCATTAGTTCCATCCTTATACCATTCATGTGCTGCTGCATTATATCGAATCGTATAAGAACCGATGTCTTGTGTTGTCTTGCCACCGTCCCATGTCTGCGTAGCATTTGCAACTATTTTAAAGTGGATTGTTCTGCCATCAGGTATATCAGTTTGAGTTTGTCCGAAAACATTCTTAAAACTCTTTTTGACCGTGATTTTAGCTTCCCTGTTGACAATCACAATTTTGTTATCATCATTTAACTGAGCTGCATCTGCAGCAGAACCTTCTGTACCGCTATCACCAACCTTATATGTAGCCACTACCCCCGTACTTGGATCAGTTTCGACAGCATAATATCTGTACTCACCAGTTTGATTTACACTATCCGCATACCTTGGAAGATTATCAACTATCACCTCGCTCCAGTTGCCCTCTGAATAAGTAATCTCATACTCTTTTGCAGAAGTCTGCCCATGCTCCACATAAGGAGTTCCTGTACTTGCACCTTCAGGTACCTGGTAAACCTGGAACTTAATGGTTGTCTGATCTGGATTATTGTTGTCCGTATTATCATCATTAAGCCATTTTTTTGTTACCTTTATCGACGTTTTGGGAGTTTCATAACTATTTGTAAAAACAACGTTACCAATACCATTCACAATAGGTACACTTGCTGAAACGTCACCTGTGTTTGAACCTTCTGTATCACTTCCTCCATTTACCGTATAGGTAGTAACTCTTTCGGCTCCATCAACTTCTATAACTCTCTCAATTACAGTATACGTCTTACCCGCCTCAATTCCCGTTGTAATCGCATTCCTGTTTTGTACAATATCGTCATAGGTTAATGTAGCAATTTTTACGCTCTGATCATTATAAACTTCAAATTTCATTGCAGCTTTCTGTTCGGTTGTGAGTGCTACATCTCCCTGGAACTTCTTGCTGATTTTCAAAGTAGCTCTTTTCGCATTATTAATATAGAAAGTATCAGACTCCTTCGACAAATCATCTGCAAGAGCTTTGATTCGGTCATTCGGCCAGGTTACATCGTCTACAGTTGACCCATCCTCGCTAAACCAGAAATATCCACATGGTTGCTCATCTGGGTTGCCTGATAGCATATAACTTTCCCCAGTATCCGGATCTGTCGGTGCACTATACTCTCTTACTCTATAACAAGTATTTGTTGCAAATTTATCATAACCGTCCAAATAAGGTTGATAAATCTTTAGAACACCATTTGTTCTGGCATTTGTACTGAAAGCTGTTACATAAACTTTAGTTACTCCTGCGACAGGTGTATCATCTCTCAGATACATTTCTTCCTGCGATATTGCATTTCTTGCAACCCATGCACGTGTATTCTTGTCGTAATATTCCAGTATGAACTTTGCTCCGGGAAGAAGTTTATTATAATTATTAACATCTACCTTACTAAGAGTCAGGGTTGGGCTAGACTCAGATGAGGCTGATGTGTCAAAATTTTTCCACTTATTCTCCGTCGTATTTTCGTAAGAATAATCTTTAGTTCCATGTACAGTTACAGTATTAATAAATGCCCCTAGAGCATGGGCTGATTCATCAGCGGGATCTACACCATCGAGATCAACTTTGTAGGCGTATACCAGTCTAACCGGCGTCTTATCAGGGATTCCGCTCAAATTAATTGTCTTAAAACGTCTATTGCCTTCTTTACTCTCAACATACTGATATGTCCAATCACCTTCATAGTTAACCCAATCACTGCCATTCTTCGTCTGAAGCTTTACACTTCCGGGAACGAGCATGACGTTAATTACTTTTCCATCTGGTGTTGTCTTATTGAACTCAAGTACATCATCAAGAGAGTATGTAGCATTCGGGATAGGATTACCATCATTATCTCGCATTATGGCGTGTCCATCTGCATTAATATCTACAACATAGTTTATTTCATGAAAAGTATCCCACCTTGTATTGTCAGTATTCTTATCCAGTGTTTTTGAATCAAGCGTAGTCTTCTGAGTTTGATCCTCATCACCTACCGGGAAGCCATCGCCTGTTACTGAAACATTGTTAGTATATTCCTTCGTCACATTTTCAAGCGGATCAAATTCTGACTCATCAACATGCGTCCTGATAAAAGTCCAGAAATATTTCCCAACTTCAAAATGTTCAGATCTGGCACTTGGATCATTTTTATCGACTTCAATTTGTACTGTTACTTTTGTTGTTCCATCTGCTTGCTTAACAGCCGTGACTGATTTAACATTTTCTTTCATGTACTTGTTGTATGACTCTACCCTATAGAAACTTCCCGGCGAATCCGGATTTGGAAGCCACTGATCGCTTTGATATTCTCCTCCAATAGAAATCTCATACGGTGTAACACCCTTTGGGAGCGTGTCTTCTATCTCCATCGTATAATAATTATCACTCAGATGCAGTACTACCGCCCACTTTAAAGAGTTGTTATCTCTTGTAATTGTATGAGTAGAGAGATCTTTTCCTGATAGATCAGTCTCATCAATCTTATTCACTTCTTTGTCGTATGTAAACTCTGCTCTTTGAGAAGTGTCCTCCACACTAAAGACATTGACATATTTATCTTTACCTTGCGTTAAACTCAGCCCTAAATTGATATTATCCAAATCAACATAGCCTGTAGTATCATATGTGATATTTGCATACTCCAAATGACTACTATTCGTCCACTCATTCTTAAATGTAATCGTAAGTGTATAATTTGAAGTATTGAGCGAAACATCAAACATATCGCTGCCAAATATCTTCTCGAGTTCAGCTATGAGTGCATTCTTCTGCTCTTCAGTAAACTCATGCCTGTCATAAGACGCTCCAGACGCATGTTTTTCAAAGCTCAACTGATCTTTTAACACCGTACCCGCAGGAAAACCTGTAGCCGGAAGATCAAATACTACATTCCACGTTAACTTATAGGTGGCTATATTGCCATCAGTATCTACAAGTTCTTTATCAGTTAATGATTTCTCAATATTTGCTTCGTTATTATGAGGAACTATCACCTCCGGTTCTTTTGTCCAACCCGGATTGTTATCAACTACGGCGCTATTCTTAATTGTCTGATCCTTATACGGTATCGGTTCAGCATCAGTCTTGTACGTGATAGTATATGTTCCATCCTGATTGAATGTTATCGAATTGGTTCCATTTGAATGTGACCAACCTCCTGAACCACCTTCTTTTGTTATTGTAAGATTCTGTGCATCCTGAAGCATGGAATCAACAAGCGTATGCGGACACTCTTTAACCGTGATTACTATACGCCATTCTATTTTCCCATCTCCATTGTACTGACCGGACTTATCAAGTGTAACCGGGTTGTTTGATTTTTCAATTTTAAAGGTATCCCCGTCTGTTGTCTTCTGAGTGCCGGAAGTAGCTGTCGCAGTATTTCCGCCGGCGGCTTCCATACTGAACGCTTGTCCAGCCGTACCTGACTCCTTCAGTTTCTTGTCAAACACATAACGATATGTTACATCATAGTATTCATTTGCGCCCAACTGACCTAACTGATAAGTAAATGATTTATTATCAGCACCAGCAGTAAACTGACCGCCGGTATAATCCGATCCCGATTTTTTAGTAGACAGAACAGAAACACTTTCAACAGCAATTTGCTGATCTGCACCATTTAATTTGTAATAGATGTTTTGTAGGCTATCGCTTAATTCTACTCCTCCTTTAGTCCCTTTAGTCGTAGAAACATGGACAGTATAATCAATATATGTCTTCGCGTCTTCACCCGCACCTATGGTACCCGTACCTGTATATGATTTATCTACAAATATATTATTATTTTTGTCTTCATTTTCAGGGTACTTTATTTCAGAACCCGGAACTGTAATACTAGCTCCATCTGTTATGTTCGTATTAATATCGCCATTGTTATTTGCGGCACTTTCTTTGATAAGAACATTAAACGCTAATGAGTTTTTTCCGATGATTTCTACTGCATTAAGATAATCATCTCTAAAAGTAATCTCTACAGTATACTTTCCATTTGAACCTTTTACGAATTTGTAATCAAAAGATTCCATGCCGGCACCATGGTCGTTTGCTGTATGTACAACACCAAGTGCATTGTCGGGGATAATAATATCATCTCCCAGCTGCATGGTGAAGGTCTTTTCTCTTTTAATTGTATCCGTCGGTATAACAAACTTTACTGAAACATTCGCTTCATAAGCACTTTCAGAGGAATTATATGTTACAGTAGTTCCATTGGAAACGGACGCAGAAATCTGTGTAGTATTGCCGGCAAGTGGAGCATCCGTCACTTTAATCTCATATTTCACTCCATCCACAACTACTGTCAGCTGATATGTATCATCAAATGCAACATCTGAATTAATCCAGTATTCACCCTCTTCATCCTCTGTCAGATAAAGGGCTCCTTCTACTTCTTCGCCTTCTAAGAGTTTCAGATCAGCAGAGGATACTATTCCGCTCTTTCCAATTATAAACGGCAACAGTTCATTCAGCTTATAACTTCCCTCGCCCGGAAGTGAGTACGTTCCCCCATCAACAGTTTCAAAATCTACTGTGTAAACCACACCATAGACAGAGAAGGACTCCGCACTGAACTCAACGCTCTTCACCATAGCCTTCTCATCCTCAGGCTCGGAAACATCAACGGTCTCTACCGGGATGGTTTCTGTACCATCTTCTGAAAAATGTACAGCACTTACCGCAGAGACATCTTCCGTCTCCACTGCTTTCTTGTATTCAATATTAACATTTACCGGCGCTTTCGGCTCGAATTCACCCTCCTTAGTCATAATCTTGATATCAAAGAATCTGCCCAGGAGCTCTGCCGCATCTTCTTCGCTGATGCCAAGAGCTGCCTTCGCATCTTCGATATACCGGTTATACTCTTCCGTGCCCTGTCTGATTTCCTGAACATAAAGCTTCGCTCCGTCGGGGATAGCGGCATCCGGATCGTATGTCATAGTTACTGTGTAATCGCTCTTCTTAGCAGTCAGAGTTTTTTCTGCAGGCCCCTCATCCAATCCTGCATCTCTCAGAACTTCATTCTGATCAACAGTCTCTGCCTCTCCATTAGTATATACGTAAGTCTCTGCACCCGAGACACCGTTTACGGAAACTTTGGAGACATAATAGTTCTGGCCGGCATTTGCATCGGAAACTTTAGCTTTGGAAGCGAAATCAAAGAATATTGCTCCGTCTTCTCCAAGTTCAACATCATTCAGCGCTTTGATATGAATACCTGTAAAGGATGTGACTGCCGCCGCATCCATATTCTGTACATCGGCCCATGAGTAAAGGAGTCCGTTATCGCCGATAAACGTAACTTCAAAGTTGTCATTGTCGACATATGCCGCATTGTCTATACCTACTCCGGCTGCCTGCGCCCAATCGAATACCTGACCCACAGTCATAGCGTGAGTCTTTCCGGTCGAAGTATCAATACGGATAATAGAGCCCGCAGGAAGCATTGCTTCCGGAAGGCGTGCGGTCATATTCCAGTTCATAGCAATCTCAGAACCGTCTTCCGAGATTCCTGCATCAAGAAGTACAACAGATGTCTCTCCCTCTGAAGCTTCCTCTACAGTTTCAAGATTCTCCTCGGTCTGTCCGATCAGATGCTCAGAGTTCTCTTCGAGGCTAACAGGAATCACTTCTGTTTCGGGAGTCTCTGCGACTGCTTCGCCTTCCGGTGCAGCCACATCTGTCCCTTCGGGAGCAACTTCCTCAGCAGGTGCAGCCGCATCTGCATTCTCTACTGCGGCTTCCTGCTCGGCAACCGCTTCCGGCTGCTCGCCGTAACCCGGTGTCAGTACGCCATATCCATGGATGGTCTCAAATGTGATGTCGCCTTCCGTATATTCCGATACTGCTACCTTGACTTCTTCAACTGCATTGTTTGAATCGCCAAGGATTACTGAGATTGATTTGATTTCGTTTCCGAAAAGTCCTCTGTTGACGCCGGAAACGATACCCACTCGCATATTTTCGCCAACGTTAGGGGTAAAGAAGATAAGGTCGCCCATCTGCGGGACATAGTTAGCTGCATCTACATAAATTGCGGCATCGCCAAGAGCACCGGCCCAGTTGCCGGCGTCACTATCGAATCCCATATCATAAATTTCTGCATACCTGAGGACAAAGGATACAAACATCGCATCCCAATCTTTGTACGCATAGTCACTCAGTCCGTTATCATATTTTTCCGAGTATGTGTCTATTGCATCACCATACCAATGACCATATCGGGTATAGCCCTTTGTCTGTTCGTTGTCGACGACTTTATAGTTCTCGTCGTTTTCCTTATATCCTAACTGTGATTTGGCAACAGCAATAACATCTGCATTCCGGTCACCTGTGAGTGCAGGTAATTCGGCTGTCCAGTATTCTTCACTTTCAATCGCCGCATTCAAATCAGAGTAGCACAACAAACTATGAACATGCTCCTCCAAATCACATATGATATTTCCTTCTGCATCATAGCATTCAGCCGTATGGGCATGTTCTTCTATGCCACACTTAGGATCCTGATTACTCATCGTAATGGCAGGAAGGATAAGCGCGTACACAGTGCAGAAAACGACCACACTCGCTAGCGCGCTTACTATCTTGACCCAGCGGCTGTGGAGCATCTTCCTATATAGTCTCTCTCTGGGATTTTCTGATTTGTTGGTCATTCTATATCCTCCCCCTCTGCAAGTAATATTCCGAAAGCCTTATTTCTTATTCTTCTCAATCAGCATCTTGGTCCAATCAAGTGCTTCTTTTAATCTCCTCTGTGGATCCGGTTTCTTAGTCTGTTTTTTCCTCTCACCCGGCTTTTCTTCCGCGTCGTTCATCTCTGCTTTTTCAAAGAATTCCGAGGTCGATTCTTCATTTTCATATTGGTAGAGAAGTTCATCAAGGGCTGATTTCGGTCCATCAACATCGCTCATCGACGGATACCCCATTCTGGTTAATATGGCATCCAATGTGCCGATTTTTTTTAATTCCCCCTGAAAATACTTCAATTGATTGATTAGCGTAACCTTTTCTTCTTTCAATCTTTCGACCTCCTTGCTCTGGCTGACGAGCATTTCCAGAAGATCTTCCCTGCTTAGTTTCTTTAATTCCCTATCTGTCATATATCCCCATCTCTATTATGTTTTATTAACACATTTAGACTGTATTGAGGGATGCATATCTCTCGGTTACAGCCTCTTCATCTAAATTAAATATGTATAATTATATTCATATTACACCTAATTACACTACTACACACAATATAGTATAATTCATCAAAAGCATCAAGCTAAAACTGCAATTTTTATCTACTTTTAAACACTTTTTGGCATCTATTTAATATAATATGTATTAAATTCTGCTGTATCTATTCAATATTCATATTGAACTTTTGTTACTGCACAAATCAGCGTTGCACCCCTCTTGATTACTGCACAAATCAATATTGCGACCCTCATGGTTGATGCTCAAATCAGCATTGCATCCCTCTTGGTTAACGCTCAAATCAACATTGCGACCCGATTCTAATTACAGTAAAATATTAGTAAAAGGAGGACCGCCATGTTACGCAGATTTCTAAGCCTTAAAGAGATGGATGAGAGCACCAGCCTCTATCACTACACGAAGTGTCAGAGCGCCCAGGCCATTTTGAACGGGCACAGCTTTTACGCGACGAACACGCAGTTCCTGAATGATGTCAATGAGATGCAGTACATCTTAAGTGTGGTCGACGAGATCATC
>OCVV010999695.1_pt1 | contig 15087 bp, 23 predicted proteins | sample 1539721 | NCBI WGS metagenome assembly OCVV01 (sample SAMN02144230, study PRJEB22623) | gut metagenome | biome: sheep rumen | host: Ovis aries | place: New Zealand
GGACGATCATGCTCGGCACTTCTGACCACTCCACGCCCTCGATGCCGCCGCGGACGAAGTCCATCAGCTTTTTCGGGATGTCAGACATCAACGCCCCGATGTCCTTGAAGTCGAGCGTCTTGACCGCATTGAAGATTGCTGTCGTGATTGCCTTGCCGATGGAATCCGTATGCAGGTTATCAAGGAACGTGTGCACGGTCCCGATCACGGTGTTCAGCGATTCCCCGATGGTGCGTCCGACCGCCTCGAAGAGTCCAGGCGTTTCAAAGAAGCCGTTGAGGAAGGTCGCAACCGATTTGGCAACCTTATTGCAGGTCGCCTTGATCTCATCCCACGGGATGGAGTCCAGAGCGTCACGGAGCTTCTCGCCGACAATCCGTCCGATGTCGTAGAAGTCGGCGTTCTCCCATGCTTCCTTGAACATCTCTGCGAACTTGGCAATCTCGTTGTCGATCGGCATATCAACCCATGAAATGCCGTCACCGGCTCCGCCGCCTCCGCCTCCTCCGCCTCCTCCATCGGAACCGCCTCCGGAGGATGAGGACTGGTCGTCAAGCTTATTAAGCGCATCAAATCCCAGGACCGAGCGCTTCAGCTTTTCCGCCGCGTCTGCCGCTCCGCCTGCAGCGTTTCCGGCACTGCCTGCCGCACCTGCATAGCTCTGGAGAGCGACCACAGCCTTCTTCCATGACGATGCCCCTGTCAGCTTTGCGAAGAACTGGTTCACCGCGTTGATCGCTTCTGTGACCATGCTGACGAGCTTGGAGAGGATCGGCTGTACCGCAGACAGGATCGGAGCGAACGCGCCTGCCAGTGATGCGCTGATGCCCTTCGCGCCCTGCGACAGCTTCGACAGCGCGTTATTCACCGAGGACGAATGCCCCGCGAGGGACTTCATCGAGGTGCCGAGGTTCTTGAACACCGCATTAAGCGCCGTGCTGATCAGCTTGCCCTTGATGATGTTGCCGACCGAGAACAGCGACCGTCCGAGGCTCTTAGCCACACCGTTGAGCCCTTCCCCTGCGGATGCTACCTGACGGAAATGGTTGGCGATGCCCTTGATCATGTTGAACCCTGAGAGGTTCGCCACTACGCCCTTCAGCCTGCTGCCGACCGATCCAAGAGCCGCCCCGACCTTCGTGAATGTGAGCGCGAGCTTCGCCCTCCCTGCCGCCTGTGCGGTCTCTGCGAGGGCTCCTGTCAGCGTCTGGGCCTTGCCGGATGCCTCCGCAAACAGCCCAGATGCCGCCTCAAGCCGTCCCTGCAGACCGCCGAGGGCTTCCGTCTGTCCTGACAGAGCAGAGCGTTCGTTTGCAATGGAAGTCGCAAGACCGTCCATCTGGGCACGGATTGCCATGGTTCCGCCCGGATCACTGTTCGGCATCCGCATCTGTTCCGCAAGCTGACGGTACTGGTTCTTCAGCTCCGTGATCCGTGCCTTTGTCGCCTCGATCTGGTTCCGCTGGCTTGCTTCCGCAGCCGACAGCTCATTGACGCGGTTCTTGTATGTTTCCGCGGAGGAGCGTGCAGAATTGAGCTCTGCCGCCTGTGCCCTCATGGTATCGGTCAGGGTCTTGAGCCGTGCCCCTGCATTCTGCACCGCAGAACTGGTCGAATTTAAAGCAGAGCCGATCTGCCTGCTCATCTTATCGGCTTCTTTGCCGGTTCGAGCAAGCAGCGACTCTGCCTGTTTCATGCCACTTTCAAATTTTGATGTACGTGCCTAGAGCTCTACCGCCCAATTCTCAATAGCAGGCATATCCTCACCTCGTCAACGCATCCATGGATGCCCTCAGTCTTGCCAGTTTCGCCTCGTTGCGTTCTTCCTGTGTCCAGTACGGGAAGTCCTCTGTCGGCTCAATCTTGCCGCCCTCTGAAAACGTGCGGCATACGATGTGCGCGTGACGCGCCGCAATAATCGAGAGATTCTTGTACAGCCGTCTTTCCCGCTCGTAGTAGCACGCCACATATTCCTGTACCTCGCCCCATGTCCAGTCGAGGATACCGAAGAAATCAATCCCGCAGACGCGTCCTTCGTGTAGGACATCCTCAACATCCGCAGGCTTTACTGGTTTTTTGGTGCTTCGTCCATCTCGTCAAGCGCCTGATCAATCAGACCCTGTGCACGCTTGACCATTTTCTCGGCCTGTGCCGCATCAACCAGTCCCGAAGCCTGCGCGATCCCCATGATCAGCTCGGTGAACTTGCCCACGCCTGCGAAGCCGTTGTCTACCAGCAGGTCATACACTTCCTCGCCGTCCGTGATCGGGTTCTCGTTTCCACGATAATTCAGTGCCTCGGTCATGACCTCCGCAAGCGTCTCCGCGTCATCAATCGCATCAAGCATCGTTGCCAGTGCGGTCTGCTCATACTTCTGCTTCAGCGCCTTCTGCGATCCAAGCGTAAGTCTGAAGCTTAATGTGGTCTTGTCTTTGCCTGTGCCGAGTGTCAGCTTATATGCGTTCATGTCTCTCCTTTTTTAAGATAGGGAAGGGGATGTTGTTCCCCTCCCCTGTGCTTGGTTTTCTTAAGCCTGCGGATTTGTCACTGTCCACTTGCTCTGAAGCGCGAAAACGCACTTCGCCTGGATCATGGAATTGACCGTAACGCCGGTGGCGTAGTTGGTCGGGATGCCGGTGTTGGCGAAGGTTGTGCCGTCCGGGAACTCGACCGAGATCGGGACCGCGTTTCCTGCGTCCGCAAGTGCCTGAAGCGTGCGGAAGTCGCTGTCCTGATTATTGTTGTTGAACAGATAGGTCAGTTCCCAGTTGTCATAATTCTGCACGCCCGGCTTGTTAACTCTGACAGCATCCGTCAGTTTGGTTGCGTCAAGGTTTTCCGGATTGGCTCCCAGATCGCCGAACTATGTCGCTCCCTTAACCGCTACGCTGTTGACCTTTACGGTCGTGCCGATGTTTGTAAGATAATTATTGGTATCAGCAGCCATTTACTTAATCCTCCTTGAGTATGTTGCCGTGGTATGTATCCACGTTTGCATGATAGTTCAATGCTTTTTTGTACAGGTCTGTGTCTATTCTCGCATTCGCGTCAGGGCTTGCGTATATCCGCGAAAACCCGATGCCCCTCATGACCGCGTCCGCGTCCTCCGCAAGCTCGACCATCTCCTCGAAGTCCGCAGCATACACATCCACCTGGAACTCGATGCTCTCAACCCATTTGCTGACAGTGGTGTTCGTGATTTCCCCGTATACGATCAGCGGAAGCGTCACAGCCTTCTCCGGCTGGATCACGCTCACGTTATCGCAACAGGTCTGCAATGCCTGATATATCTGTTCTCTTGCGTTGACCATGTTCACCACCCTGACGGACCGATGCCGTCAACTCTCATTGTCCTCTGGATTGATTTCTGCAATTCGGGGAGATACTTGCGGAACGCGGGACGGATAAACGGATGAGCGACCATGCCGTGCGTTGTCCATGTCCTCGGCACTCCGTGGACTACTGCACTCACGACCCACGGCGTCTTGCGTCCGTCTCCGTGCTGATTGTAGATGCCGGTGCCGAACTCGATGAACTCAGCGTACTTCGTCCCTTCTGCGCTCTGCGCGTTTGCATGGATGCGAACCACGATCTCGCCCGTTGCCTTTGAAACGCTGTAGCGGATGCTCCCACGCAGGGCTCCGGTATCGACAGGCACGTTCTCGCGCATGTCCTTGGTCATCTTCGCGGCTGTCTTCCGCATCGCTGCTTCCGTGCCGCGTGTGACCCTTGAACGGTATTGTTTGAATTTTGCCTCTAGCTCCCGGTAATTGCTCATACCTTTTCCACCCGGATCAGCCTGTGCGTGTTGTACGGCTGTATGGAGCGTATCTCGTAGTTCTCTCCCCTGATCGTCACGACATCCAGCTCCGCAAGCTCCGCGTCTCCGTATACGACCGCCTGCAGCATCTTCGCCACGCGCTCCCCGTATTCAGCAATGCTCGCCTCGTCCGTGACGGGATTCCACATGACATGAATCGTTGCCTTCGGCGTGTCAGCAAGAACGCCTTCTTTCACGTTGCCGTAGCGTCCGGTAATCGTGACCTTCCCATATACGGGATAATCATCCTTGAACCGTTCAAACTGTTCCTGCGTCAGCATAGCCCACCTCCGGGACGCGTGCCCTGCGGTATCGTGCGATGTCATGAAGCGCCGCCTGTACTTTGGTGTCATACAGAGCCGACATGTCAGCAGAGGTGAGATATTCCTTCCGCTCGGAGACAGAGCCTTCAGAGAACGATTCCGCCTTCACGCCGGTCGCAAGCTCTGTCATGGCTGTGACCGCCGCATCTCGCTGATAGTACAGCACGGCAACCTGTGCCACTGTTGACGCGAACCGGCTCACATCCTCGTCCTAACCGTAATTCAGATATACCCGTACATCCTGTTCAGCCAGCTCGATATAAGAGTCGCCTTCCTGTCCCGTGCGTAAATAGAATATCTCACTCGCCGTCATGGTTCACCTCAGGAAATAGCGATCTGGAAGATGAGCTCAGCCAGAGCCGCAGCGTGGGTAGCCTTCGCACCGTAAACATCGAGGCCCTTCACGCCGTCAGCGAATCTCTTTTCGAGACGATACGCTTCGGTCTCGACGACCTGCTCAGCAAACGTGGTGGCGAAAGCCGGAGCCGCGAGCACCTTGAGGGAGTCGACCTTCGAAGCACCGGAGCCGGTGGTGCCGGTCGGGACATTGTTGGATTCGTATACATCAAATCCTGCCGCGCGGCCGACAAAGCCGTTCTGAAGCCTGGCTTCGCCTGCATCCGTGCCGGCCTTCACGAAGCGGTCATCCTGAAGGAGGAGCGCCATGAATTCCGGAGGAACAGCGACCTGCCAGTCGGCAGACGGGACATTCGCCTTCGCCATGATCGTCCTCAGGGCAACAAGCTGTTTGTAAGCATCCGCGGCGCTCGTAATCTGCACCGGAGTCGCAAGCGCGCCGATCTTGTTGGCCGACGGAACGGCGCCGTCGATGGTGCTGAAGATGAACTGGTCAACGACATCCGCGATGCCGTAAGCAGCTCTCTGCATAGCCGCATCCATGAGCGGGCCTGCCGCCTGTGCCGCGTCCACATCGTCAATCTGGAAGTTGAAGTACTTCGCCTGATCAATTTCGAGGGACTGATCGGTTGTCGCAAGCGTCTCCGGAGCGTTCATGTCGGTGTTCGCCGCATACGTGCCGATCGTCAGGTCAGAGAGCGTGTTGATATGGACCGTATCGCCCATTCTGCGGATTTCGCCTTCATAATTACGATTAACAAATGCTGTCGCTACGTGAGCCTTGTCAAGATGCTCAAGCAGTCTTGCCGCCCACAGCTACGGGATAAAAGATGTCACTGCCATAATAATTCTCCTTTACTTTCCGAGCGCCTTCGTGTCGATCAGTCCGGCCTTCCATGCCGTGTTGATCTCGTCCGCGCTCATGCTTTTAATATCTTCCTTGGTGAGCACTCTGCCCGGAGTCACATCCTTCGGTGGTGTGCCGCGCATCATGCCGTTCAACTGTGTCTGCTTCCAGGCTGACAAAATCCCCGATACGGTTGTCAGATTTGCCTTGGTGGTCTCCGCGTCCTTGCCGACGATGTACTCCGCCAGATCAGGGAGTCCTGCAGCGTTCATCTGCTTCTGCGTCTCAACGACCAGCTGGTCGTGAGCAAATTTAGCGCGTTCCTGTTCGAATGCCTCGCGGTCTTTCTCGAACTGGTACTTTGCCTTCTCTGCCTCGGTCATCTTGGCAAGGCGTGTCGCCTCGTCCTTGGCTGTCGCCTGTTCCTTTTCCCAGTTCGCCCGTGCGGTGTTCAGCGCCTTTGTCGCCCTCGCGTCCGCCTGCGACTGGATGTACTTCAGCATGCCCCCTGCCGCTTTTACCGCATCCATGTCGATGCCGCTCAACAGTTCCGTATAATCCGGTGTTTCAGGTGCCTCCGTAGTGGTCTCAAGAATCTCGTCTGCCATAAATCCTCCTAAGTACGTGCCTTAATTGGTTGTTGTGCCCTTGCGGTGCTTGCCCTCAAGTGCGGTTATGCCCTCCGAGTACGTGCCTCGCAGTGCGTTTATATAAACCCTTGCGGGGTTATAGCTTAGGTATAGCGTTTCCGCCATGTCTTGTATGAGATGTGCCGTCCCTTCTTGCCCTTCTTCTCGATCATCTTCTTGAGCTTGTCGCTCTCAACCGGCTCTGTATAGCATCGGCAATTCGGATGGAGCGGGGGAAGGTTAACCCCGACCTTCGCCTCTTTCACCTTGAAGGGATGCTTGTGGGATTGCCAGTCAAGCGTGTCGCACTCTTCACAACTGCGGTCATCAAGCTGTGAGTTGTAATAGTACTCGTCTATCCCTGCCCTTCTGTAAACCGACATCACTGCAGCATTGCTTGCCGCGTTGCTCTCCGTGCGGATGACCCGCTGTATCTTGTAGGTGATGCCTGACTCCCCGACCGTGCCTGTCTTTGCGAGGATCATTTGCTTGATCTCGTCATCGGGAATGTTGTTCCGCTTGCCGTTGTCGATGATCTGCTTCATGCCTGCCGCGTACCCTGAGAAGTGGCTCTGGAGCCGTTCCTCCCATGTACGCCCCGCAAGCTTGTGATGCATGTACGCGTTGATCTGCGGAGCTGACAGCTTCGGAGGCGGGAAGTATTTCCTCTCCGCGTCCTGCATCTCATACCATGTACGGTAGTAGCTGTCGATGTAGGTGTTCCTGATCTGAGCCTCGACCGTCTGCTTCGTCATCGCGCAGGTGGATTTGATCGTCCTCAGGATGCCGGAGGTGTTGCCTGTTTCTGCCCGTCTCTGCATCTTGGCAAGGATACCCGCCCACCGCGAGTTAATCGCGCCGGATGCCTTGTCCCCTGCCTTTTCGATTGCGAGCTATACCGCGAGGCTCATCCTTCAGTCTCCTTTATACCTCATTCAAGTGTCCCCTGCGTCCCCCTCTTTCGGAAGTCGTAATCATCGTCCTCTTCCTCGTACTGGTTCCCGATGTTCTCCCGATTCATGGCCGTGATTCCGAACGTGTCGAGGTAGGAACGCTGCTCCTCTTCCTTCTGCGCTTTCAGTTTCGCAAGCACGGAAGCCGCGTCCTTGATGAACCAGAGCTGATTGAGGAGCGTCTCGTCATCCACAAGCCCCTGAAGCTGTTTCACCATCGTGACCAGCTCCGCCTCGTTGATCGGCATGGAGACCGTGAACACCGGCTCGACCGCATTCTTCGTCACGACCGGCATGACATTCTGGACAGCCAGCCAATGGTTATACATTTCGAAGCGCTTCCGCAGTCCCTTCTCGAAATTCCTGATCTTGTTCTTGACCAGCATGTTCATTGTCAGGAGCTTCAGCTTCAGCGCCTGCCCTGAGGAGTTGCCGGAGAAATGCTCGTCCGTCATGTCTACGGTCATGGTCTGCTTGTGGATTTCCCTTGTCAGGTTGTCCGCGAGTACCTGCACGCTGTTCTCATCGAACACCTTCTGAATGTACTCGATCTTCGCCTCGGTCGGTATCTGGTCGAGCATCTTCTCTTCCTTCAGCCTTACGACCTGATCGTCTGTGAGCGTCATGCCATACAGTGCGAGGATCGCATCGATAAACTTGTTCTTGTCCGTACATCGGTTCGAGAGCAGATTGTTATATGCATCGATCAGGGACAGCGCCGTCTCGAAGTCGCCCAGGCGTTCACTGTTGTTCTGGTACTCCACCGCAGGGACTTCCCCGAAGTAGTGAGGCCGTTCGCCTTCCGGGTCCTGCAGGAATGATGCCGTGCTGAGATTGATCGTGTCGGACTTATACAGTCTCTCGGTCTTGTCGGTGTAAATGTACACCGCATAGTAATCCTTGCCCGTGATCCGTCTCCGCTTCTCATACGTGAGGAAGAACAGCTTGTGATGCTCGACCGATGTGTCTCTGACCATGATCGCTACACGCGGGTCCCTTGCCGTGCTTTTCGGGATCGGCACGGGATCGTCCGAGGCATACTCAAGCTCGTACATTTCTCCATAGATACCGATGCCCTTGCCGATGACTGCGTCTACCTCTGCAATGGTCTGGTCATTGTACGCGGATACGACAGGCGTGATGTCGATGTCATCCTGCTGTGCCCCCGTATACCGCACCACCGAACCATTCCGCACCGTTGCCTGCACAGCTCCCGGATTCATCGTCTGATCCGTCTCAGCGTCCTTCGTGTCGTACTTCACAGGGTCGCCCAAATAGAAGCCGAGGATGCAGTCCACGATATACTTCGGATAATCCGCAATGACCTTGACCTCTCCGTTCGTGTCATGCGAGGGCACCGTGTTCCTCGCCATGTAGTACTTTAAAAGCTTGTCCCAGCGCGATACCTGCCGCTGATGCTCCCGGATGACATGCCGCAGCACCTAAGACGGGATATTTTCCAGATCGAGTACTTCGTCCGCGTCAATGTAAATAGCCATTACTTCCTCCTTAGAATTCTCTCGGTTTATGCCGCACGGCCGGCGGCGCTCCCCAGAGGTGATACCGTTTTGCGAAGTGGTTGTGCCCGTAGCGTGTTTCATCCATCGCGTGGTTGTATGCGTCCACCGGTCTCCCGTGATCGTCCATGCAGTAGAGCCCTGCCTCGGTGATCCATGGCTGTATCCCGTAGATCGGATCATCGACCAGATAAAAGCGGCCTTCCGTGATGCCTGACTGCAGCATCTCTACACCGCACATGATTCCCTTCACGTTGCCGTTCACATCATGTCCGTTGTTGTCCGCCGTCTGCGTGAAGAATCCGAGCTTGTCGAACTCAAGCCGGAGCGCCTTGCATGCTGGGTCAATGTAGATTCCTGACTCCTTCATCTTGTACTTGTTCCGCATGTACGGGATGAACTTGCCGCAGACATCCTTCGCCTGATCGGACATAGCCATGAGTCCTCTATCGTAATACCAGTTCCCGACCCGATACAGCCGGTACCCATCCTCGCTCTTTCCAACGATATAGCACCCGATCGAGGTCGCGTCCGTTGCTCCACCGTCGCCTGCGAAGTACATCTCTACCTTCTGCACCTCCGGCAAATGGTCGAGGACATGCTTCTGCTCATCAAACATCCAGTAGATGACCCCCTCAGGGATCGCCCGGAGTCCGAGCCAGTCGCGCTTATACAGGAACGGTGACTTTCTGCATGCCGCCTCGATCTCCTCCAGCCGTTCCTTTGTCAGAATGGGATTGTCCTGGCATGTCCAGTGCGTCCAGTCCGTGTCCTGTACCTCGAACACATCCTTGATCACCGGATGCATGGGGGCAGGGGGATTCAAATCTGCGATGTGCCACCGATCCTTTGCCGCATACGTTCGCCGGAAGCACTCCTGTATCATGTCCGGATGCAGCAAGTTGATCTCGCAGAAGTACACCGAACCGAGCGACATGCCCGTGATGGCCTTGTGGCTGTCCGCCTTGCCTCCGCCTTTCCAGTACACCTTGCGCTCTCCGTCACTCAGGTAGATTTTCAAATGTGCACCGGAGTCATCGTGCGAGGTCTTGCACTTCCCTGCGAAGATATGCAGTAAGCCGTAGCCGTCCCCGTCCATGATCAGACGATATGCCTGCTCTGCGCTGTACCCGACAACGAGATGCGTGGTGTCTCTGCTTGCAAGGATATGCAGAGCGAACCGTGCAGTAGCTGCGAAGGTCTTCCCGCTTCTCGGTGACCCTTCGCATACATCCAGACAGTGCTCGAACGGCTTGCGGATCAGTTTCTTCTGCTTCTCGGAATACTCAATCATCTCTCAACAGCTTCTGCAGGGATTCCAGAATCTCGCCTGTCTTGCCTTCCTGTACCGGGTTGTCGCTCTGACCGAGGTACTGCTTGCCGAGGAATATCGCCATGGCTGCGTTTTTCTTGGACAGCGCAAGCTGATTCCGTCTCAGTGCGATTTTCCCGTCACTCCGCTTTATGGCGAATACTTCCGAAAAACCCATAGGTTTGCCGTTCTCATCCGTGTATGTCCTCTTGCACCAGTTTTCTATCGTGTCCTCGCAACAGTCAAAGAAGCCTGCGATCTCATCAAGAGAACACTGCAGGCCGCATAGTTTTTCAAAGCTCGTCTGATCTATCTATTTTCGAGGTCGTGCCATATCTCCTCACCTCTTCATGAGCCGTCTGGCTCTATACCATATTCGTCTTCATATTGTTTCATGTCCGGTATCTCTACTTCTCCAAGCCTATCGGTTGCCTTTTTCGGATCGCCCTTTACAAAGCACAAGCAATATTGATGCGTTCTCCCCATCTTGCGCGATGCCTGGAACGCCTTCCCCGCTCTAATCGGCAATGACCCACATGGAGTCACGAATACAAAATCGTTGTAGTAATGTGCCCCCGCGTCTTCCATTGCCTTCACCGTAATGCCGACAAGATCGCGGAGGTATCCTCTTTTATCTCTATAATTTCCAACTACGATGCAGGCAAATCGGTCATCCTTGAGCATTGATACTGCATTCTGGAGAATTTTTATATATGCCGCATCAAACTCATCTGCCTCCATGTTGCTCAAATCATTCGCATTGTCGCTATACTTTTCAAGGTCTCCGTACGGTGGGCATGTAAAAACGTAATCATACTCGCCCGGTGCCTGGTCACAGATTTCCTGACTATCTCCACATATCCATTTTGGCTTTATTTGCAAACCGCAGAAATCAGCATTCACCTTGTTGGCATCTATCTGTTCCTGTCGCAGGTCTATCCCCGTGTAACTGCGGCCGAGCTGTACCGCCACGATTCCTCGAACGCTTCCGCCTGCAAACGGATCGAGTATCGCGTCTCCCTCTTTCGTAAACCACAGGTATTGAGTCTCACATAATACGGGGTCAAAGATTGAAGTTCCTGAATCGCTGATTTCATTTCTGTTCTTGGATTGCGTTCCCATACTTTCCGCGCCTTATCTGTTCACGTTTCGCTATCAGCCCATCTGCATAGATTCTGGATTGTCCTGCGCTCCTCTTGCCATCCATCTTGGAAATTGAAACACAAGTTGTCCGCCACGCCCCAACTCACTGCGGATGCCGAATTTCACCCACATTCTCTTTCTTGCTAACCACTCAGGCTTATTGCCATAAATAATACTGAATGGTGGTACGAGATAGCGTTCTTTCAAAGCGTTACGCGTACCCCCCCCCATTTTCTGAAAATTCATTTTCTAACAGATCGTTTATAGAATTATCATCAAACCCGAACTCGCTCATATCTATGTCCAGAATCTCGTCAAGCTCACCGAGGAGCGTGTCCGTGTCGAAGTCGCTGTTCATCGTCAACTTGTTATGGACGAGCGCATACGCCTTCCGCTGTTCGTCTGTGAGGTGGTCAAGCCGGATGATCGGTATCTCAGTCTCGCCCATCTCAAGGAGTGCCCTGTAGCGTCCGTGTCCTTCTACGATGACATCCTCGTCCTTCTTCGGGTCGTGCCATACCCCAATCGGATCGCAGTCCCCGAACTGCTTGATGCTTTCCTTGATCTGCTGTATCTGTTCCGCCGGATGGAGCTTCGCATTGTTCGCGTACTCCTTCACGCTCCCGATCGGAACATACTCAACGCTTAATTTCATCCATGTACCTCCATAAAAAGGGGTAGGGGGATTCGAGCCCCCGTTTCCGTGTTTAGAGCACGGCGTCTTAACCGCTTGACCATACCCCCAGACGGGACGGCGCACACTTCCGTCCCTTCACGGTCTTCGCAGGGTCCGTGTCATTGCCATGCCGTCCCCGCTCGCGTGCCTGCCGGATGTGGACTCGAACCACCCTGTCGTTTCCCGCGTCCTGCGCGGGGCTTACGTGCAACCTTACACCATACCGGCAACTGCGATATATCGCATTGGTTAATTACGGTGAAGGGATTCGGACCCTTGCCCCAGGATCATGACTCCCGAAGCGCTCCAGCCACCGCAACTGCATGAAAGGAAACTATGAATACTCGCCGTTGTCTGCATTGTAAATCAAACAAGTGTCCCCTGCGTCCCCCTCTTTTTATCGAGGATGATGAAGAACATCCGCCGTGCATCGTAGAAATAATTCTTTCCGCAGGGCATCCCACGACCCCGTAGCGTGTCATAAGATACGCCCTCATGCGTCACCGATTCCAAGAGGAACGGAGCAATCTCCGGAGCTGCCTCATGCACGGACTCATCGACCAGACGGAGCTTTGCCGCGCACAGCAGCTTCTCCATGTCGGAGCTCCTTGCATCCTTGATCTTGTGCACCCACTGACCATACTGCATGCAAAAGTACCGGAGCTCATACATCCGGTACTTTGTGATGCCTATCGCCTTGTGTCGGGATTTATTCAACCTTACGCCTCACGAGGCTGACCATGATCCAGCCTGCTGTCGCTATTCTCCAGTTAAACGGATGCCCCAGAAGCCAGCAGCACAAGCCAATGGCAAGTGATGTCAGCATGTAGCTGACCAGAATCCCGATTACATCGTCCATCATATCCACCCCTTCCGGTTCCATGAGCGTATTGTCACTTCTGCGAAGCCGAGCTCGATGCTGATCGCGGCGTAAGTGCGTCCCTCTTTCCACATCTTCCGCGCCTTCTGGAGCTGTTCCGCCGTTGCCTTGCGCTTCCTGTGGTAGCTGTTGCCCTCCCTGCCTGCCGCCTCGATGATCCGCCGCACCAGAGCTGGTGTCAGGCGAAGGGTCTGCGAAATCTCGTTGTTCGATGCCCCTTCCGTGTTCATCTTGATCACCATGTTCGGCAGGTTCGGAAGCGTTTCCTTCTGAAACGGGCACTTCTTGTCAAAATCCGTAGCCGTAAGCAGGGAACAATAGCCGTTCCACCGTGCCCCGCACTGCCCCGGAAATCCGCAATCAGGGTAAAATGCTGCTTTCCCCATGCTCCACCTCACATAAAGGGCAGGTCTTCTTCAAGGCCGGATGCCTGCATGAAGCCGTTGCTGTCCTTCTGTGGCTCTTCCTTCTTCGGTTCTTCCTTCTTTGCCTTTTCCCCGCCGAAGAACTCCACCCGCGCCACGGTAATATCCACGCCGTAATGCTTCACGCCATTCTTGTCCTCGTAGTTATTGTTCCGCATCGAGCCCTCGATCAGGATCGGCTTCCCCTTCTCGAAATACTTCTCGATGAACTCGCCCTGTTTCCCGAATGCCGTGCACCGGAAGAAGTCCGCAGGGACCTTGCCGTCCTTGTTCTTGTAATCCCGATCCACTGCTACGTTGAAAGTCGCGACCGTGTCCCCTGCCTGCGTTGTCCTCACGGTCGGGTCTTCTGTTAATCTGCCTGTTAAATAGATACGGTTCATGTAATCCCCTTTCTGTATGTCCTGTTTCTCATTGCTTCGTCTCCGTATATCCCTCGCAGATACTGCTCTGCATGGGCGATATACGCTTTTCGTTCCGTGCTGTTGTCCATCCTCCGATGGCACTCAGCGCATGCTGTGACGATGTTCTGATCAATCCCCAGACCACCGTGCGACCTCGCAATAACATGCGCATTCGGTGCCCCCTGTCGTCCGCAGAAGATGCACAGTCCCTCATCTCTGTCATATACTCTGCGCTTCACCTAGATCGGAATCGCACAGGCCTTCGTTCTCTTAGTCACCGAAACCCCTCCGTCAGCTAATATGCCATGCCGATAAACGCAGCAATCAGCACCCCGAATGTCGCAATCTGGATCCCCAATGAAATCAACAGCAATACCTCGATCATGATTCCCTCCTGATATACGCCTTCATGTTCCTCGTGAACTTTGGCGGTACCTGCAGCACCGTCACCAGCGTCAGCCCGGCGAAGACATACAGCTTATCACCATATATCCTCATGCCGTTCGCTGTCCGCTTATACTCCCATTGCTCATCGAGCCACTTTTTCAGCTCACCCTTTGTATCCGAGTGCCTGTACCCACGCTCTAATGCCAGCTGTGCCTTCCGCTCCGTTGCTGACTTTCCAAGCCCTTCCCGTTCATGGATGCGCTGTTTCGCGTGGCGTGTCACCTTCACAGCGATCACCCCTTTCGCGCTTCCGAAACTTGCACTTCACCCCCGGAGGATACGACTCAGACAGAGCACAGCACAGCCCGTCTTTCGACTTCGCGAAGCATATCCTCGGATCATTGCACTTTGGTCTTGATGCCAGGAATCCGCTCATCTTCTATCATTCCCCAATACTGCCGCTACTACGAACCCGAACCACAAGCCGAGAACCAATCCGATAGCTAACTGGATCATTCCGCTTCACCTCTCATCATTTCTATCCATCTCCGTTCTTCTGCTTCAATCTTGCAGGTCTGACAGTTCCAGTCGTTTATACAGCTTTGATCCGTATAAGGGCATCGGCTTTCATAATATTCCTCGTCTGTCATCCCTCTTCACCTCTCAATAGAACTCCGCTTTCTCCAGATCGGCAGTCGAAAACCATACGCCATCATTGCCAATCTTCCCATGAATACAAATCAGGTCTAGTACATTCTCTCTGAGGAAATCAGCAAAATCTTCAAAATCACCTGCGCTGACAAACATCACATCTTCTCCGTCATTCTCTTCTGTGTGGCAGTAGCAGAAAGGTCTTTCATCAGACGCAAGCCACTCTCTCACAGCTTTTATATCTTCTTCGTACATTCCTCTTCACCTCTCCTTACTGTATGCTCAACTTTTATATCATCTCGCCTAATCACTCCACCATACCAGAGCGGTATTCCGCATCCTGTGATTGTCCTGTCCGTAAGCCGTGCAAGACAATAGCGGATCATCGGGCATGGTTCTTTGTCCGGCTGTGTAGGTTTGCATTTAACGATCATCCTTTGTACTCCGCCTCTTTTCCACGTATATCGGAAACCCATCAGGTAAACTGTTAATCATATTGTGCAGTATTTGATATGCGTTGATTGCTCCATTCACATACGGGTTCCTGTCGCATCTTAGCAGTTCCTCGATATTGCGGTCGATTCCACGGTTAATCTGTTCTCTGAAATCCGGGGTTAGTAGCTTATACATCGTTTCCTCCTTCGTATGGTTCTGGTAATGGCATCCATGCGATAACATCATCAATTGTTGCATTCGTATTGCCATCATGAATAAACCAACAAGTATCGTTGATGGGCGGATAAATTCGTTCTGCTATTGTCAC
>OCVV011022600.1_pt1 | contig 15084 bp, 17 predicted proteins | sample 1539721 | NCBI WGS metagenome assembly OCVV01 (sample SAMN02144230, study PRJEB22623) | gut metagenome | biome: sheep rumen | host: Ovis aries | place: New Zealand
TATTATTAATGTTATTTTTTTATTTTTACTTATAGTACTTATATTCATCATTAACCACTCCATATCTTTATAAATTAATTATATATTATTTTTTTATAAATTAAAAGGTAATTTATTTCAAAATCATCTTTTTATGATAATAATTATATACTCTAAAAATGGTTTTACATTAAATTATTAAAATTTGAAAAAATTTAACAAATATAATAAATTTTATATTATAATAATTAAGTAATAATAGAAAGGGAGGAAAATAATGATTAAATATAATTTTAAAGGAAAGAATGTAATAATTACTGGAGGAAGTATGGGTCTTGGTAAAGCTACTGCTACTGAATTTGCAAGAGCTGGTGCAACTATTATTCTTGCAGATATTAACAAAGAAGAAATGGATAATACGAGTCGAGAATTACAAAGAGAATTTAATGTTAAAGTCTTAGAATATATTGTTGATGTATCTAACTATAATGAAGTAGAAAGTATGGTTAGTTCTGTTTACAAAAAGCTTGGCCGAGTTGATATTCTAATTAATAATGCTGGTATTTGTAAAACTTTACCTTTAGAAGATACTACCAAAACAGATCTTGATAAAATGATTAAAGTTAATTTAAATGGAACATTCTATTTTTGTAAATGTGTTTTACCTATTATGAAAAAGCAAAGATATGGTAAAGTTGTAAACTTATCTAGTATAGCTGCTAAACTTGGAAGTGCCAATGCCTCTGTATATTCAGCAACAAAAGCAGGTGTTCTTGAATTAACTGCCTGCCTTGCCCGCGAATATGCAGAATATGATGTAAATATAAATTGTGTTTTACCAGGAATTATACGTACTCCATTATGGAATCAAATGTTAGTTGAAATGACAGAAGAAAATCACGCTAATAAAGATACAGTTTTCAAAAGTTATACCGATACAATTCCAATGAAAAGACCACAAGAACCAGTTGATATTGCAAATGCTATTTTATTTCTTTGTACAGATGAAGCTAGTAATATAACTGCTCAAAATCTAGCTATTGATGGTGGACATACATATTAAAAAAATAAATAAAAGATTTATATAAAAAAGTATAAAGTCAATTGACTCTATACTTTTTTTATTAAATACTATTTAACAGGATTTTTAATTTCTTCAATCTCTCCAAATTTATCATAGCTTATTTCAACACTTAAATTATTATTACATAAATTATTCAATTTACAATAACTATCAAGATTATAATTAATCTTATAAACACTATTTGAACTATTAGTCCTCAAAGTAATATTATTAGGTATTTCATCATAATCAGTATTAGTATTGAAAATAATTTTATCTAAACTATTAGTAGAAATAAATAATTTATATTCATAATCTCCAGTTTCATAATTAGTAGTAGAATCCAAATAAGAATTCTTTAAAATTCGAGAAATATTATCAATTTCCATAAATTGATAAAACTTTATTGGATTATCACACTTACTCCAAATAGAATTATGTATAAAATAAAGATCATGATTTTTATAATAATTAATATTATTACTATTAAATAAACAATTATAATTATTACAACTACCAGTATAACTATAAATATTATTATCTAAATTAATATTATAATTAAATTGATAATTACCATTAATTATTTCTGATAAATTATATTTTATATTTGTCCCATTTTGATAATTACTATACCTTCCACTTCCCCGATTAACACTACTACCAACTCTAATAAAAATTATCAATACTAAAAAAAATATAAAATAAAAGCCCAATATAACCCAAGCTCTTTTTTGTGGATCTTTTCTTATTTCTTTATATTTTTTTAATAAGTTTATAATTTTCATTTAAACACCTTACCAATAAGAGATTTTTTACCTATACCATTTACATAGGATAAAGCAGACATTTTTTTCTTACTAAATGGTTTCACTTCTGTAATAATAATTGCTCCATCTCCAGTTTTTACAACAATTCCTTTTTTTGTAATATCAACTATTTCTCCAATTTCTCCATTATATTTATCACAAGATATTATACTATTATAAATTTTCATTTCTTTATCATCAATTATTGCATTTGCAGAAGGTAATGGAGAAAGTCCTCTAATTAAATTAAATACTTCCCGACTACTCTTACCAAAGTCAATATGTTCTTCTTCTCTTTTAATATTATAAGCATAAGTCACATTATCTTCATCTTGTTTAATTCTTTTATTTGTACCATTAATTATTTTAGGTAATTCCTCTAATAATAAATCTTTTCCCATTAAACTTAATCTATTATATAAACTTTCTAAATTATCATTATCTGTAATATCAGTCTTTCTTTGACAAATAATGTCTCCATTGTCCATCTTAACATCCATATACATGATTGTAATACCTGTAGTTTTAAAATCTTCCATAATAGCTCTATTAATAGGAGCACCTCCTCTTAACTTTGGAAGCAAAGAAGCATGAACATTAATACATCCAAGTCTTGGATAATCAAGTAACTCTTTAGGAATAATCTGTCCATATGCACATGTAACAATTATATCTGGCTGAAGTTGTATAATACTTTGATATTCATCTCTAATCTTAATTGGTTGCAACACAGGAATATTATATTTTAGTGCCAATTCTTTAACAGGTGTATTTGTAAGTACTTGATGTCTGCCAATCATCTTATCAGGCTGACTAACAACACCTACAACATCATAATTATCAATTAATCCCTGTAAAACATTAACAGCAAATTTAGGTGTTCCCATAAATACTACTCTCATAAAATTCCTCCTCTAAGAATCAATATTATTGTAGCAATAACTCCTAAAGATATCAATAAAGATCCAACTATTATTAATATAGAAACTTTTCCATAAGCATTGTCTATTTCAAATTTATCTATAAATGTCTCTTTTTTAGTATTATCATCAATTAAAACAGGATTAAATTCCTTAAAATACTTCAAATCAATTACTTCAAAATTATTATATAAATCCTTATTAAAAGAAATATTAATATACTTACTATTAAGAATACGATCAATATTTTCATATACATCTTGATCATTATTTATAAATTCATCCATTCTACTCTTAGTAGATTTTATCAATCTTCTTTTAACTAACAATAAAGACATATTTTTATTATTATGTAATCCATTCCAATAATTATCTATACTTTTAATAATAAAATCTTCTTCTTTATCACTAATATTAGTAGAATTAATAAACCTTTTCAAAGACTTTTTCAAAGAAGAATAACTTTCTTTTAATGATATATCTTCTCCAACGTTACTATCAAAAAAAGGACTATTTACTAAAGAGTTATAAAAAAATGTTGGATAATACAAAGAATAATAGCATCCCATTAGAAAACTATCAGTATAATAAATATCATTTTTAGAAAAGTCATTATCAAAGAAATCATTTATTCCATATTTAGCAAATATTTTATTTATTTCAATCATATTTTGAAAAGTATTACATCTTTCAGGTACAAAGCCATGACTTTTTACGTCATTAGAATATAGATTATTAAAACCATATATATAATAACCGTCAACAATGTATCTGTTAAAAACATAACTAATTATTTCTTTTTTGCTTAAATCATCATCTATATATTTAATATTTAATTTTTCAGCAACTAATTTACATATAAGTTTATTTATTCCAAGAGAAATATCTTGAAAATTATCAATTTTTTTATATAATTTTTCCAAATCTACTATAAAATTATCAAATAAATTTATATCATCAATTACTACCTTAAACTTATAAAGTGCATCATAGAAATTAAATAAAGCGATATCTTTATGGGTAGCTAATGTCATTAAAGAATCATCTACTTCTTTGGCATAATACTTTTCGACAATACCAATTCTATTCATAAGTAAAATGACATCAGCTCTTTCTAAATACTCATCTAGCATAACATAATCACCCCAATTTATTATTTTACACTATTAATATAAGTGGTTATATAATAAATACTTCCCACCACAATAATAACAGCTAAAACAAATAAAATAATAATAACAAATGGATTTTTTCTATCCCAATAACCATCTAAATTAGTAGAAGAATCCTTCATTAATTGTTCATAATCTTCTCTATTTTTCTTATTAAACTCTAGCTCTTTATCATTTTTAGTATTATTCTTCACTGATAAGCACCTCTATTCTCCATATAATAGAATAGCATATTTTAAAACATTTGACTAGGATTAAAATCTATAGCAACTTGTAATTTAGTATTAGATTTGTAATGATTAACTAATTTTTCTAAAATATCAGTCAAATTATCTTTTCTTTTATATTTAAGAATAATATTATAACTATAAATATTATTAATTTTAAATATACTACAAGTACTAGGACCTAGTATTATAAAATTTGGAAAGTTTCTTTCTAAACTTCTCTTTATTTTTAATGATTCTTCCAAAATATATTCTGGATTTTTTCCACTTACTTTTATATTACATAAAAAATAGTATGGTGGATATTTTAATTGTTTTCTATTTTGCATTTCTTCTTTATAAAATTTTAAATAGTCATTATATTGAGTTAAACTTATTGCATAATGGTCCTTATTAAACGTCTGAATTATAACGTCACCATTCTTTTCTGATCGACCACTTCTACCAGCTACTTGACTAAGTAAATCATAAGTATTTTCACTACTTCTAAAATCTGGAATATTTAAAGATGTATCAGCATTAATTACTCCTACTAAAGTAACATTAGGAAAATCAAGGCCTTTTGCTACCATTTGAGTACCAAGCAAAATATCATATTCTTGCTTTCTAAATTCTTCAACCATCTTTTCATGCATTCCTTTACGACTAGTCGTATCATAGTCCATTCTAAGTACTCTAGCTTTCGGAAACAAATTATTTAATTCTTCTTCAATTCTTTGCGTACCAATGCCCAAATTAGAAAGAGCCTCTTCTCCACACTTTGGACATTTTTTATAGACCTTTTCCCCATAGCCACAATAATGACATCTAAGTGTATTACTACTCTTATGATAAGTTAAAGTAATATCACAATTAGGACATTTGAAAGTAAATCCACAATTCTTACATGTTACAAACGAAGAATAACCTCGCCGATTTAGTAATAAAATTACTTGTTCAGACCTTTCAAGTCTCTTATTAATTTCATCTACTAGTTGTTTCGAAAAATGCCCTTTTACTCTTCTTATTTCTTGGTTCATATCTACAATTTCTATATTTGGTAATTTCTTTCCGTTTACACGATTCGGTAATTCTAATAACCTAAATACCCCTTTCATAGCTCTAGCCATGGCTTCTAGAGAAGGAGTTGCACTTCCCATGACAACTGAACAATTATGCTTCTTAGCTCTAATAAGAGCAATATCTTTAGCATTATATCTTGGACTTGAATCACTTTGTTTATAAGAATCACTATGTTCTTCATCAATTATGATAATTCCAATGTTTTTTAAAGGAACAAATATTGCACTACGAGCCCCAATTACAATACTTACCTCTCCTCTAACTATCCTCCTATATTCATCATACCTTTCTCCATCGCTTAATCCCGAGTGAATTGCTGCTATATTATCACCAAAACGTGCCTGAAATCTACTAACCATTTGAGGCGTTAAAGAAATCTCTGGAACTAAAACAATACTAGTCTTACCCTGTTTTAAATAATAATCAATTAACTCCATATAAACTTCTGTTTTACCTGAACCAGTAACTCCATATAATAAAAATGTATTAGGACTATTTTTAATAACTTCTGACACTACATGTTTTTGATCATCAGTTAACTCATGAACACTATAATTACTCTTTTTATAATTCAATCTATAATGTTCTTTTAATTCTTTAACTATAACCCCCTTTTTAACTAAAGTATTAACACTACTTAAAGAAATATTAAGTAATTTATCTCTTCTTACATAACCATTTTCCTTAAGCAAATTAATAATACTTAGCTGTTTATCATTAAATTTATAATTATTATCATAATCATTACTTAATTTATAATATGTATCATACTTAATATTAACAGAAGTTCCATTCTTTGCCTTTAATCCTTTAGGTAACATTACTTGATAACAAGAAATCAAAGTTGCCAAAAGATCTCTACTCATTATTTTACCAATTTCAAGCAACTCATCATTTAAAATAATATCTTTATCAATAATAGATATTATACTTCTTAATTCTTTATCCGTACTTTTATCATCTTTTATTTCTAAAACAAATCCTTCTATTTTCATTTTACCAAAAGGAACTAATACTCTAATACCTACTTTAATATTATTAATTAAATCAGAGGGAATATTATATTCAAATATTTTATCAACATTTCTATTAGATATCTCAATCAAAATTCCTGCAACCATTTATATTCCTCCTTAAATGTATTATACTAAAAAAATCATTAATTTAATTATTTTCTTTAGTCTTTATTTTCTTTTTATCACTTAATTAATACTACAATTAATAACTAAGTTAAATCAGTAACTTTCAAAATTAATAACACATGAAAATCTTTTTTTAATATATTTTTTACCTTTCTTCTTGTAAGTCTAACACTTCATTAAATTTAGTTATCCAATCTTTATATTATCTCCATAAGAAATTAAATCTAACATTCCATTACACTTGATAAAGTACTTGAACTTGTCTTTTACTATACCATAGTTTAAATCATTTTTTCATATCTATTTAATAAATAATAAATCAAAAAAGAACATCTAAATGTTCTTTAAAAAAATCTTAAAATATCATTAAATGTTATAACTACCATTAATAGCATTAATAAGAATAAGAATATTGTATGTATTTTATTTTCTAGTTCAGGATTTACTGGACTACCTTTAATTAATTCAATTACAATAAATAATATATGTCCGCCATCAAATGCTGGTATAGGAAGTAAATTAATGAATCCTACATTTATACTTAAAAATGCAATCAAATATAAGATATTAGCAACTCCTGCTCTACTTTGTTGTCCAACTATCGAATATATACCAACTGGACCAGATAATTGACTAAGTTTTACTCCACCTGTAAACATTGCTCCAACCGTAATCCACATCTGTTTAAATATAGAACAAGTTTTTTTATAAGTATAGACAAAAGCATTACCCAATCCATGTGTTCTTTTTTGCATGATACCAATTCCATATTTATATGAAATTTTATCATCTGATTTTACCTTGGTCGGTTTAATCTTAATAACTTTTTCTTTTCCATCTCTTTCAACATAAAAATTATTTTTCTTTTTTGGATTTGCTAAAGCAAGATATAAAGTAATATCATCACTAGTACTAATCTTATGCTTATTAATTTTTAATACTTTATCATTTTTTTCAAGACCTGCCACATCAGCAGCACTACCTTTTTCTACTTCAGTAATTACTGGTTTTAATGTAGTACCACCCCAAACTAAAGCAATAAAAAATAATAACATTATTGCTAAAATAAAATTATTCATTGGTCCAAATAACATAATTAAAAATCTTTGCCAAGGTTTTTTAGCTTGAAGTCTTTTATTTTTAGGAATCTTTTTAGCATCATCATCATCCAAATCTTCACCAGCCATAGCACAAAAACCACCTATTGGTATTGCTCTAATATTATAATCAGTTTCTCCCTTTTTAAATCCCCAAATTCTAGGACCCATACCAATAGAAAATTCATAAACATAAACACCATTTAACTTAGCTAAAATAAAATGTCCTGCTTCATGTACAAAAACAATTACTCCAAGAATAACAATAAACAGTAGTAAATTAAGTATTATTGACAAACTAATCCCTCCTTATATAATTCCTTTTATTAAAATAAATGCAAGAGTTACAAATATTAAACTATCAAATCTATCAAGAATACCTCCATGTCCTGGAATTAAATTAGAAAAATCCTTTACTCCATAATATCTCTTAATAGAAGAAAATACCAAATCACCAACCTGTCCAACAATACTTAATAAACAAGTTATTAATATAAGTACTACTAAAGAAATATTAGAATTAATTACAGTAAAATAAAATGCTGTTGGTACAATAGTTCCAATAACTGTTCCTCCAATTGATCCCTCAATTGTTTTCTTAGGACTAATATCTGTTAATTTATGTCTACCTACAAGTCTACCAGTAAATAAAGCAAATGTATCAGTTAAAGTAGTTATAAGTAATAAATAAATAATATAATTAATATCATAATTACGTATAGTTATTAATAAATTAAAACTTAATCCAATAAATAATATAGAACCTACTAAAAATAAAGCATCATTTATATTATATTTTTTATTATCATCAATAAATACAATAGGTACTAAAAATATAAATATTATAAAAGCAACTACTCTATAATCAAATGCATAATGAAATTCTATTGAATCAACATTATTCATGCAAAATCCAAGTACCATAATATATGCAATTATTTTTAGCCATATAGGAAATTCCTTTTTAGATTCTCTAACTTTAAGTAATTCATAAAGTCCAAGTAATCCAATAAGTGCCATAAAAATAGCAAAACTCATTCCTCCAATTAACAAAAAAGGTATAAATATTGCAACCATTAGTATTGCACTAAGAACTCTTTTTTTCATCTTTTATTCCTCCAAATCTTCTATTTCTCTTATTAAATTCTATTATTGCTTTATCAAATTCTTTGCTATTAAAATCAGGAAAATATACTTTAGGAAAATAAAATTCAGCATAACTAGCTTGCCACATCATAAAATTACTTAATCTAAGTTCCCCACTAGTTCTAATTACAAAATCAAGTGGTGGTAAATCTTGATACAAATTATGACTAATAAAATCTTCATCTATATCTTCTAAAGTAATTTGATTATTTTTATACAATTCACATATTTTTTTTGTTGTATCTACTATTTCTGCATGTGACCCATAGTTCAAACATATATTTAAAACTAAATTAGTATAATTCTTAGTATCTCTAACCAATTCATCCATTGCTTCTAATACTTTATCAGGTAAAGGTTTTCTCCTACCAGAAAATACTACTTTTATATGTTTTTCTTTTATAAAATCAAATTCTTTTTTAAATGATTCTATAAACAAATTCATCAAATAGTTTACTTCACTTTTATCTCTTTTAAAGTTTTCTGTTGAAAAAGCATATAAGGAACAATATTTAACTCCTACATCAGCCATATGAATACAAAGATTCTTTAACGTCTTAACAGCATTCTTATGTCCCATGGTCCTTACCATACCACGCTCTTTCGCCCATCTTCCATTTCCATCCATGATAATGCCAACATGATTTGGAATAATTAATTCATCTTTCATAACATAACCTCTCTAAAATTATATAACAAATAAAAAAAAAAGAAAAGTTATTTTAACTTTCCTAAAATTTATCTATGTTAATTTTAACGTGCTTATTATCATGAAGTGAAGAACTTGCTTGAACTAAAGTTCTAATAGCATTTGCGATTCTTCCATTCTTTCCGATAATCTTTCCCATATCCGCTTCATCTACCATAACTTGAATAAGTATTGTATTTTCTTCGTCTGTAGGAAATTCTTTTACCGTTACTCCATCAGTATTGGATACTAATGATTTAACTACTTCTTCAGTTAATTCTACTAAATTCATAATTACTTAGCCTCACGTTTACTATCAGCAAACTTCTTTATAATTCCTTTTTTACTAAGTAAATTTCTAACTGTATCAGTAGGTTGTGCTCCAGCATTTAACCATTTTAAAGCTTTTTCTTCATCAATTTTTACTTTAGCATCTCCTACAGGTGCATAAGTACCAATTAACTCTAAATATTCACCATCTCTAGGTCTACGAGAATCAGTAGCAACTATTCTATAAGTAGGTTTCTTCTTAGCACCCATTCTAGTTAATCTTAATTTAACAGCCATATTATCCCTCCATTCCTAAATAGTACATTTAGTATATAAAAAAATAAAAAAGATGTCAACCATTTTTTGTTGACACTTAAACTAACTTACTAAATAGTATCTTCCATAAAATTTTCATTTACATTATCAATATTTTTATCAGTATTAGTAGTATCTTCTATCTCATCCCAAGGGTCCTCTTCTAAATCAGCTTCTATTTTTACTTTAATATCTCCTACTAATTCAACACCTAATTCTTTCTCAATTGTATAATTAATTGTATTATTATTTATTTCTGCTTTAACACAACTAGGTTGTTTTAAACTCCTAACAATAATTTGCTCATCATCAACTTCTTCATGTTCTCGCATATTAACAACCTCATGATAAGTATTAGTATCTGTTACTACTTCCGTCTTAGTATCATTATCACTAGAATACCAAATATTAACATCATAACTACCATCTATTATAATTTTGTCACCAACAAGTTTTCCATTAAAATTATGATTAATTACCCAACAACCAAGTATAGTTGATGGATTATTAGCTTCTACTGAATGATTACTAGTAAATAACTTTTTTCCTTTAGATATTACTGCTTTAGTAACAATCTCTCTATAATTAGTCATATATACCTCCACTATAATTTATGCAATTATAAAAAGAAAAATACAAATATTTATGATATACTAGTTAATAGTAGGAGGTTATATGGCAACAACAATTATACATTTAGCAATTGCTAAAGAATTAGAAAAAGATTTAAATATAAAATATAAAAAGGATTACTATCTAGGAACAATTGCTCCAGATATCTCTAAACAAATAGGAGAATCTAAAGATATATCTCATTTTATAATAAATTCAAGTGATAATATTCCTAATATTAAAGCATTTACAAACAAATATAAAAAATTCAAAAGAAATGATTTTGAACTAGGTTATTTTATTCATTTATATACAGATAAATTATGGTATGTAGATCTTATACCAAGTATTGATACAAATAAATTATTAGAAAATACAACAAAAGATCAAATGCTTGACATGATTTATTCAGATTATACTAATTTAAATACAGAAATTATTAAAAAATATAACTTAGATTTATCTATCTTCTCTAAAGAATTTAAAAACCCTAAAACTATAATAACTGAAGTACCCATAGATAAATTAGATATTTTACTAAACAAAATGAATATAATTATTGAAAATACTAAAAAGACAAGAACATATAATTTTGATATATCCATGATAGAAAATTTTATTGATAATGCCGTAATTAAAATTAAAGAAGAATTAAAAAAGTACTAAGTATTGAACTGAACAAGTTTCTTTTGTCCAAGGAACATTGTTCATATCATTATAGTACTTTTTTTATTCATTAAATAACTTATAAAAATAATCATTCAAACTGTCTTTTAAATAATCTATCTTCTCATTAACTTTTTCTAAATTATCCATATATATTTTGTATATTGGAATACTTATTAATTCATTATTTAATTCATCTAACTTTATTTTTATATTAAAATCATAATTACTTTTAACATATTCTTTTTGTATTTTTTTTATCTTATTAATTTTATCAGTAATATTAATATTCTTACTCATTCTATCTTTTAATTCTATACAAGTTTTATATTCATCTGACTCAGTAATAGAATTAATTACTTCATCTAATGCTTTATATAGCTCTTCCATCTAGACTCCATGTCTTAGCAGATTCAATTTCTACATCTACTATGTCTCCTAATTTAATATTATTTCCTGTAAAATTGATTAATTTATTTGTTTCACTATAACCATAGTACATATTATCCTTAGAAGATTTTCCTTCTACTAATACTTTTAATATTTTCCCTTCAAGTTTTTTATTTTTTTCCAAAAAATATTCATTAACAACTTCATTTAGCCTATGCAATCTTTCTTCTTTAATCTCTTCATTTACTTCTCCTGGTAATTTACAAGCTGGAGTTCCTTCTCTTTTAGAAAATATAAATGTATAAGCATTATCATACTTACAATAATTAACAAGGTCTAATGTTTCTTGAAAATCTTCTTCAGTTTCTCCAGGAAAACCAACAATAATATCTGTAGAAATAGTAACTCCTGGAATTATTTTTTTCATCTTATTAAATAGTTCTAAGTAACTTTCTTTCGTATATCTTCTTCCCATTAATTTTAATATTTTATTGGATCCACTTTGTACTGGTAAATGGATATTAGGCATAATATTAGGATACTTCCCAATGACCTCAATCATTCTATCAGTAAAATCCCATGGATGACTAGTCATAAATCTAATACGAGGTATATTCATTTTAGCTATTTCTTCAAGTAAATCAGCTAAATTGTAATCATCATATAAATCTTTTCCATAAGCATTAACATTTTGTCCAAGAAGAATTACTTCTTTATAATCATCATCTACTAATTCTTTTACTTCTTTTAAAATATCTTCTTTTTTTCTACTTCTTTCTCTTCCTCTAGTATAAGGTACTATACAATAAGTACAAAACTTATCACAACCATAAATTATATTTACATAAGCTTTATAAGAATTAGCTCTAACAACAGGCAATCCCTCATATAAATCACCTTCTCTAGAGTAAACTTCTATTTGTTGTTTATTACTAGCAATTGCCTCATCTATTACTTCTGGTAATTCATATAAATTATTAGTACCAATAACAAAATTAACAAACTTATAGTCTTTTAGTATATCTTCAACTACAGAAGACTCCTGTGCCATACAACCAGTAAGACCTATAATTAAATCTTTCTTCTCAAGCTTCAAATGTTTTAACCTACCAAGCATACCAAAAGCTTTATTATGAGCATTTTCTCTTATACTACAAGTATTAAGAAGCACTAAATCTGCATCTAAATAATTATCTACTTTATTAAAGCCTAATTTTTCAAGCATAGCAGAAATATTTTCACTATCATGTTCATTCATCTGACAACCATAAGTCTTAATAAAATACTTTTTACCACTATATTTATTAATAATATTATTATCTATTTTAAAATCTACTCTCTTATAATTTCTTTTATCCCTAGTCCTAGCTTCTTTATAATCAGGTAAATGCATAATACCCCTCCTCAACTTAAATTATAATATCAAAATAAATAAAATAATACAAGCAAAACAAAAAGTACTTAATTAAGTACTCTTACATATTACTATCTATTAAACCTATAAGTAATTTAGAATTATTATTAACAATATCTCTTTTAATAGCATCCATATTATTACTTATATTATTAATCAAATATGTCATTTTAGAATTAAGTTCTTTCTTTTCTAAATTATCAACTATAATTTCTAAGTTATTTAGTTTAGAATACTTACCATAATAAACATTATTTATACTAACATCTACTAACTTCTTAAATGAACTAACATCTATTGAATTAAATCTTTTATCTTCCAAAATTTTAAAAGCTGCGCACAAATAATTATTATTAATAGCTCTATCTAATATAGTCTCCCCATTATTATTTTTTATATTTGGTAAAAATTTAGTCTTTCTAGTAAGCAAATCAACAATCTCTATTGTTTTTACAGAATTATCAAGAGCAAGTATATGTCCAAAAGTATTACCATTACTATTTTGATGATTAACACACCAATTTCTTTTCTTCATAAGAGGAATTACTAAATCATATGCTTTAGCTTTTAAAAGACGAGTTACTACATCGTTTCCAAGATTATCTGTCAAATTAACATCAACTAAATTATCTTCAATTAAGTCACTTATTAATTCAAACTCTCCTTCTTTAATTAACTTAAAAATCAGGGACGGATCCTCTTCTAAACTACTAATTACTTGTTTTTTATTTTTCAATTCAAACACCTCTTCCAAACATGGTAAAAACTATACTAACAAGAAATAAATATAAAGTCAAATTAAGTAATAGATTCTCGCTATAAAAAATTTATATACTTATTTTTTCTTTATATTTCAACAAAAAATAAAAATATATAAAATTAATTAACCAAATTACAATAAAAACTTAATTAAAAAAATCCCGAGTTTAAACATAAAAAAAAGGACTTATAAAAAATCCTTATTAATAATTAATCATTTCTTTTTACCATTAATGTCTCTTTATCAATTGAATTTTCCAATATATTTAAAGTACTTTTCTTCATATTATTAATAGTTTTCATATATATAATAGAATCAATAATAAATGTAAGTGCTAATCCTAAAATAACAATTTCCATCCAAGGTATACTCTTAATAATCTTGCCTTTATCATTAACAACATATTCTGTATTTCTATCTAGATTAAAATAACCTTGTAATATCTTAATATAATCAGAACTAGCCCTATAATAATTACCAACACTAATATCTCTATAAACATAAGAGAGTATCTCTTTTATTCTTTGCTGTGTATATATTGTAAATACTTTACCTTTAGTATCACCACTATTAGCCATATAAATAGAAGGTCTTCCACTACCTACATATATAACAAAAAGTACTCCATCATTCATAAAATTATTATAATCATAAAAATTATAAGCATAATTATCTATACTAAACCCACATAAATCACGAGTAGTAACAATAGATGCATCAATAGTAGTATTTTTAATATATTTATTAATACTATCATAAAGTTTCTTTTCTTCATTATCAGTATATAAATCAGCAAAATCATATATTTTTTCACTACTAGAAACAGCAGGTGTCTTTAAAATATCATTAATATTATTACTAGTTACAGTAACATCTTCTGGTACCAATAAATTATCATTAGTTCTAGTATAAGTATTAGTACTAGCAAATACATTAATACTAACCATATAAATTATAAATAAAAATAAAAATTTAATATACCTCATACTCACCTCTCCTAAAAGAAATAACAAAATAAATAAGAAAGTAAAACAATCAAACTAAATACAATTATAGAAAAAATAACAGTACTTACAATACTAATAGTTAAACTAATATTATATTTACCACTTACCCCATTCATTAAAAATAAATAATTTTTACCCTTATATCCTACATTTAGTAAATATACAGGTACAAATACTTTAAAAGAAGCTCTATTAGTAAAAACCATATCATTTTTTTCTAATTTTTTTAAATCATAATTTATATTATCTCTAATTGTTATTAAAGAATAATTCATTGTTTTCTTATTTAATTTCTTATCAATATCATCAATACTAATATTATCAATAAATATAATATCATTTAAATAA
>OCVV011253324.1_pt1 | contig 15083 bp, 15 predicted proteins | sample 1539721 | NCBI WGS metagenome assembly OCVV01 (sample SAMN02144230, study PRJEB22623) | gut metagenome | biome: sheep rumen | host: Ovis aries | place: New Zealand
AGGTTTACTTCCTGATGGTAATGGCCTTGGGTAACCTCTGTAACCAGCAGTTACACGTCTGAACTGACGTTGACCCCATTTTAATTCGCTTGCTTTTCTTCTTTTTGATGTATGTACTTCGTGTACTGTGTGTGTTTTACATTTTGGACAGTAAGTCCTTCTTTCTCGTGGTATTTTCATCTTTTCACCTCGTTATTTATGAAATTAAATATATAATTTAATTAATTCTTAAAGTAATTCTACTTTAAATTCGATAAAATATTTGAATAAATTATTTCCATATAAATTTATTCTTTAAAAATATATTAATACAATATTATTGTATTATTTACACTAATAAGCCGTATACAAGTCACATAACTGATTCTATGACTTTAGCTTTGTGTATAACTAGTTAATCCTAATTGTTCGTTAAAGATAGAACAATCAATAATTTATCTATTATATATTATATTAATCATCTATATTTATATTTTAAGATTTAAAAAAAAAGATAATCATTAAAATATTATCCAATGATTTCAATAACATCATTTTTGTTTAATATTTTAACAATGGATTTTGGTAGTAAAACAATATCATCTACCAAAAATGGGCCATACGTTTTTTCATTTTCATCTAGAATATCAGTAGTAATTTCCTGTTTAAATTCAACCAATTCTACTTCATTAAAGTCAAGTTTTTCATCAACACTTTCTTCAACACTTTCTTTAGGTATTTCCTGTGTTGATAAATTACTACCTTCTTGAACTTCCAATTCATCTTCATTTTTATTTTCAGACTCTTCAGGTATATTCTGTAATGAAACGGAATCCTCCTTAGGAGGTTTAGGACCTTTAAAAGGTGTGGTAATATCTCGTTTTACTGGCTTAACTGGATTATTGTTTTCATCCAATAAAATATCATCAGGTGCCTGTCCAAACATCATAGCTATTTGACTTTCATCAAGAATTGGAGCTTTAGGTTTTGATGATTTTTTCGGACTTACTTCTATTGTTTCTTCCTTATTTTCAGAATTTATTAACTCTTCAGAAGGAATATTATCTATTACTGGTTTATCCTCTGGTATTTCAGTTGTTTCTTCTTTAACTTCCTTTTTAGGAGGTTTAAAACCAATTTTTGTCTCAGTAGATCTATTATTAATTATGATTTTTTCCATCAAATGTTCACGATGATCAATCATCATGTCCACTATTTTTCTATAAAACTCCTCCTCCTCAGGAGTAGTGTTATAAGGGATTACATCATATAATTCAGAGTCTTTTCTATGACCTTTAAATATATCATGGGATTTCTGAACATTTGTTGCAGCTGTACTTACAAGCTTAAACTCACGTCTCTCACATATTTCAGTTGTGATTCGCTGAGCATCACGTAACTGATATGCTTCTAATGATAGAGGATTATTATTAACCATTTTTAACAGTTGTTGAAGATAATTAGAAGCATCAGTATAGAAAGAATCATCTATTTCAGATAAGGTACCTGTGGTTCTTTCCTTCTTCTGAATATCCCTTAATTTTTGAAAAAATGTATCCAATTATATTTCCCCTATATTAGTTAAATCAATAATTACAAAAAATAATAGAGAGTTTATTCTTCTTCTATTCTAGGAGCTAATAAAAATGATAATTCTCCTTCATCATTTAATAATTCTAAAACTAAAGTTAATGGCATGTCGTCGCCTAATTGAACATATGTTTTGTCAGCAAATTTTTCTGCTTTTAACATTTCTTTAATGTTTTCAATAGCATATATTGCTTTAGCAGTTTCTGATATTTTTTCACCATGTAAATACTCTACTTTTGCATCTGCAAAGTCACCGACAGCTTCCAATGTAAGATTATCTTCATCCACATTGAATGATACTCTGTCAGCTACGATTTCAATATCCTGAATAGCTTCTTTTAAAGTTGAGATAGGTATTGAAATATTTACAGGATACTCTATTTGAGGCTGTGCTGGTGTATCATATTCTAAGTCTATGAGTTTTACTTTGAATGTTTTCTTAATTGCTCCTTCAAAGGTAATAATAAGACTTCCTGCATCGACTGTTAATTCCATAACATCGTCAGATTTAGATCTTTTGAGTACTTTCATTAATTCTTCAGTATCTAAATTTAATTTGATAGGTTTATCACATTCATAAATGTCAAATAAACTTTCTTTCAATTCTAAATGTACATATGTGATGTGGCTTCTGTCAATTGCATTCAATCTTAGTCCATCAGAATCTACTTCAATTTGTACTTCGTCAACGATTGATGATATTGCATCAAAACTTGTTTTAAATATGCTTGGGTCGCTTAATACTAGTTTGAACACTATGCCATACTCTCCTTAAAAATGAATTTTTTTGATTATAATTAATGTTTTAGTAAAAGTTGATAATAAATTTTTTTAACATGAAAAAAGTGTGTTAAAAATCTTTCCAAAGAATTAGTTATAATAAAATTAATTTAGATTAGAAGGTTATTTTTTAATTTAAAGAATAGTAATTACTTAATAAATTATTTTTTCCTGTTGATTTTTTTATCTGAATCAGAATCGTCAACATCATCCATAACTGTGGATAAATTATTTAATCCTGCTAATTTCATAATTTCCTTATAGAAAGCTAAAATAATTATTATAATACCCAAAAATATTAAACCAAATGCAATTGATTCATGTTCCCCATACATAACATGGTCTGAAACTTTAACAACATCATTCATAGCCTGTAAAATACCTATAATAGATATAATTACACCTAAAACAATCATTATAACCTTAGACATTGATACTTTAGTAATTGTAATTTTAGGGAATAATGAAGATTCCTTGATTTTTTCTGTATCAAACTGATTAAGTAATGGAACTCCTTCACTATCAACTTTAACATTATCAATGATTTTAGTATCATCATCAATAGTTTTATTAACTTTTGATTTCTTAACAGGTTTTGTAATTTTAGGTTTTGCGGGTTCTGAAGGTTTTGATTTAGGTAATTTAATTTTAGACATGAAATCAAATTTTTTACCCTTATTTTTGGATTTTTTATCTTCAGATTTTTTATCTGATTTTTTACTGTTGTTAACATCAACTTTTTCAATAGTTTCCATTAACGGATTTTCATCAGCTGTAGCACTTTTAACTTTAGCTTTTTGTTGAGAAATAGGTTCAGAACCTTCTATGATTTTACCGCTTTCGCTATCATATTGAGGTACAGTTTCTAAATCAGATTGTTCAATTTCATCAAAAAAGTCTTTTTCGGTCTCTATACTTGTAAAATCTTCATCGAACACATTTAATTCATCGAAAGGATCTACTTCCTCTTCAGTAAAAGTATTAGATTTTTTATTTTTTTCTGCCATGACAAGTCACTTAACCGAAATTTTAAAAATAAATATTACTAGTGATATTATTTATAATTTTCAATTAATAAATAATTTTCTATTCACAAAAATGATATCATAAATAGCTTAGTCTGAAATTATAAATAAAGTTATAAAAAAATATTTAAAAATAGATTGATAAAAAAAGTTCATACGATTAGAATTAATCGTATTCACGCCATGTGTAATCACATTCAGTACATCTGAAGAATCTTGTTTCGGATTCATCAGCACTTCTTGTTTGTTGTAACCACCAAAATGCCAATTTATTACTACATTTTGGACAGATTACTTTAATAGTTGGTAAAGTTTTTACATTACCATCAGTAACAATGATTGTATCTTCTTTATCCACTTTTTCAGATACTTCATATTGTTTTTTAGATTCTTCTGTTACTGCTTTTTCATATCCGCATGCATCACATGAGAACTTACCATCTTTAGGAAATAATACTTTTCCACAGTCTGGACAAAATTCCATTTATAATCATTAACTCCTACAATTTGTTTTATTCTTATATAACTATCTGTTAATAATATAAAATATATTTAATCATAAATTCCAGAATCTTTCAAAATTTCATTATGATCAAATGCCAATTTCATATTTTTTAATTCTTGAATATCTATAAATTTTGCATCCTTAGCATCAGAATCACTTTTAAGTGTTCCGCCAACTATTTTTGATAAAAATGCTACACTAACAGTATGTCCCCTTGGATCTCTATCAGGATCTGAGTATACACCTACCAATTGGGTTAATTCAATATCCAGTCCAGTTTCTTCTTTTGCTTCTCTTACAGCTGCATCCTCAACTTTTTCACCATATTCAACAAAACCTCCTGGTATTGCCCAGTGATCTTTATATGGGTCATTAAGTCGTTTGATAAGAATTATTTTATTATCATCTAAAATTATTGTATCAACTGTCAATGCAGGATTTCTATACTTTGTCATGAAAATACCTTTAATAAAATATTATTATTAAAAAAAAATAGTATTGGAATAAAACTTCTTAGTTTATTCATTGAATGCATCAATTAATGCTTCTTTAAATTCATTAGCTTCTGATTTTACTGTTTCTGAAGCTGTAATTAAAGATTCTTTAGGATTTGAACTTACTACTTCAAATTCAGGTTGTCCTATAAGAGGGTGAGTAATATCATAAGCTGCTGCACTAACTTCATCCTGAGCCATTAATCTTTTTCTTAATATATTACAGATTGTGTGACTTTCACCTGTAATTTCTAATACTACATGTTCATCATCATTTCTTAAATATTTCATATTCAAATACCTCCATAATTACTTGATATTTTTCGTGAATCTCTTTTACCACATTCACATATTAACGTATGAGTTAAATCATCCAACTTCATAAATTTACGACAATCTACACACATTGCCTTTATAACACCAGTTTCTTCTTCAGACGTGCTTAAATCAATATATTCAGATCCATATATATTTACTACTTTTGCTTCAACAATATCCCCTATTTTAAACAAATCATGAAGAGAAGAAACAAAATCTTCATTAGCTTTGGATATATGAATAAAACCTTTATAACCAGTCACTATTTCCCGATGATTATCTTTAATCATCTTAATTGTTACCAGTGCCTTGTTCTGTTTTACTTCAGTAATATGACCTATAACATAATCTCCTTGCTTAAGAGCACTTGGAGGATTTATAGAAGAGATTGAAATAGTTTTTTCATCTTCATCAATTATAACCCTTCCAGTTATGCTTGCCTTGATACTTCCATCCTCAACAAAAGTCCAATCAGACGGAACATACTCCTCATAAGCACATAAAACTTCCCCAAGCAGTACCAAGTCATTATTTTTATGATTCATAATTACATTACTCAAGTTTTTCAGAATTATATAATATATTATTTATCAACTTTATAAATAATAAAAGTAACTGTTTTTATAATTTTAGAAAGAGGTAAAAATAAAAGACTGTTCTAATAATTTCAGTCAAAGAACAAGTATTATAAGAAATAATCGTATTAAATTACATTACTAGATTAAATTTATCAATAAAACTTACTGAAAGGTTTTTAGTACATTTTCACAATTTATATTAATTTTATCATATATAATATATTACAATATACTGGAGGAATAATTATTAAATATTTAAGATTTGTTTTGTTTTTATTTGTTGTTATTTTATTATTAAGTGTCGTTTCTGCTAATGATAATATTAATGATGTGATTATAGAAGATAATTCTACATATTTTGGGGATAATTATCAAGAAGTTTTTGATTCATCTGTTGATTTGGATTATGATTTTTATGATGACTCTGATGATGATTATTATGGAAATGAAGGGTGGTCTGATGATTGGATGACTACATTAGAATCGGATAATAATACTAATATTGAAAAAGTTTTTCCTATTTCTGATGATTTTTCAAGTATAGATAATAAAAATTCTATTTTAACTCCTATGAGAGTTGAATCAGATGGAAAAAATTGTGTTTACTTTTCTGTTGATCAAATTAATGTAGCTGCTAATTCAACAGCTAATTATATTACTGTGAATAAGTCTTTGCCTGCTGTTGTAGATATTAATGGGCACTATGTTGATATGAATGATTTTTTGTATTTGCTTTGTAAATCTTTGAATAATAGTGGTAATGTTGAGTACGTGCATTTTAATCATGTTTCTAGTAGTTGTGGTACTAATAAGGCTAAGAGTTATTTAAGTAGGGATAATTATACTAGTATTGCTGCTTCTATTGTTGATTGTTATTCTATTAATAATCGTAATCCTAAGAATATTAATTTTCGTAATATTACATTGAATTTTGATGATACTGTGTATTTGTATTCTCGTATAGTTGCTTATAAGTACCGAACTGGTAGTTATGCAGGTAAAGCTCGTATACTTGCATTATATAATTTGGATTATTCTAATGAGAAAAGTGCATTAAAATCAAACACAACATCCTCCTTAGTAATAAGTGTTAATAGTGTGGAAAGAAATGATGGTAAGTTTAATTTTTCTTTGAATGCTTCACAACCATGTAATATATACTATACTATAAATGGTGGCACACCGACAACCAACAGTTTGCTATACACGAATAGTATGGTTATTAATCGTTTGGATAAGGTTAAGTTCTTTGGAGTGAATGATGATGGTGAGTGTACTCCTGTTTTAAGTTATAGGTCTGATTGGCCAAGCCTACCTTATATCACCGCAAAACCAGTATTATGTTCTAATGGTTATGAATATGAGGTAAATATTTCAACCACACAGGACAGCACAATATATTACACAATAAATGGCAGTAAACCCAACAAAAACAGCTACATATATCAAAGTCCTATCAAGATACACAATTATGCATTATTGCAGTTTACGGCGGTGAGTTTGTCCAATAGCAAAAAAAGCAATAATTACTATTATAGATTACAAGATCCTACACCATATACAACAATTATTAACACAACAGAAGTCTGGGAAAATCATCAAAACGTGAAAATAATAGGAAACAAACCAGGAAAAATATACTACACAAGAAACGGGACAACACCAACGATTAATGACAGAAATTATACAACAGGAACAGAATTAAATTTATCCGTGAAAACGCAAGTAAAATCAATACTCGTGGATGAAAATAATAAAACATCAAGCGTTACTTTTTATCAAGCCCCTCAAATCATAACACCACCAGTAACAATAATACAACCACTAACCGGATTAACAAACAATACTCAACAAATCAAATTCAAATGTAATCAGGAAAATATAACAGTATATTATACTACTGATGGTACTAATCCACAAAAAAGCAATACAACAAAAACAGCAAGCCTTGAAACAATATTATTATTGAATAAGACAACAACTCTCAAATACTATACAAAAAACACGGAAGGGTACACTTCAACAGTATATACTTACAACACGCCTCAACATGCTCAGGAAAGACCAGAAATAACAGTCTACAACACCACAGGAATATACAAGGATGGTTCACAGAGAATAATGATACAGTCAAATCAACCGGGAACAATACACTACACTAAAATACAAAACAAAACATCCACTGAAGAAATATATACTGAAGAATTAACAACTGATACAAACAAAATTACACATCTCCACCAAATTCATATCAACATCAAAAACAATAGAATATACACCACAAAACAACACGCAAACAATAATGAACTTCACATACACACTTAAAATACCAAACAAATATGTTACCCATGACATTAGATACAAAACATACAATGATAGTAATATAATAAGAATCAATACGAGTAGTACAGAATATAACACTATGGAAAATATAATGATATATTTTAATGATGATTCAATAGAAAATACAACAAAAAATACTATTAACCAACCAGGAATTCTAATAAAAACTGGAGAAAATCTAGAAATAACATATTACAGTTACTCCTATGGAGACATAAGTAAAATAAATGTATTATACTCATCTATTTTATACCCTATTTAGAAGATATACGTTTATTTGTTAACTATAAATCCCTTCCTTTTATAAATATTTATAGTTATAATAATCAAAATGAAACAGTAGAAACCATATTCAAAACAAATGTTAATATTGTACAAAAAAATCAGACATTAACATTTACACCAAGATATGCAGTAGGTTGTGATGAATATGATTTATTACAAACATATATACTTACAAATGAAATTATCACACCACAAATACTGAATCAAACAATAAAAGAAATAGAAAATGATATAAATTATTCTGAGCCTTTCTTAATAGTACCACAATATAGAACTGTATTAGAAGCCATGAACACAATTATGATGATTCACACTTATGGGGATTATATTTCTAAAAAACTTAATTCTTCATTGTTATTATTAGAGGAAGGATTTTGTATGGCAGGAATAGAAAATAATAGGATGAATTATATACATTACAATAATCCATTAATGAGTACAAGTATTATGGAAAATAATAATGAAAAAAACATACTTTTTAATATGTTTTTATCAATGTACAGTTATCAATTTGCCAAATTTAGTTTAAATACTATAAAATATAATTGTTCAACAACTTCAATTGATGAAATAATAAGATTTACTCCTGTAAATTCTTGGATTTATTATTTATATGATAATATAACAAAAAAAATAACAGTTCATTCATTTAAAACTGAAAATATAAGTATTATTTTAAATTTGGAAAATGGAATAATTATTTCTATAATAAATTTAAATAATTTTGAATATATTGGTGCTGTAACAGAAGAAATTACTATAAAAACATCAAAATTAATGGCTAATCGAAATAAATTAGCTTCTATTTGTTATGAATATCCTTTATTTATAAATTATTCTGATAAATCAAAAAATTTATTAAATTATACTATAGACAGTCCTGAAACAGTTATTGAAGATTTTATAGGTGGTTTAGTATTTGATGCTGGAATTGCTGTTTTTGGAGGAACAATTGTAGGTGGTCTAGGTGCTATTGGGATAGGTTCAGTAATAATAGCTGCAGGAATGTTAATTATGGCAGATGCAAATGGGGTTACAACAGATATTACAAATATTTCCAGAATATTTAATACTGGAATAAGTATCGGTTTAAGCTTTTATATGCCTGCTAAAATTTCAAAATATACTGTTAGTGCATATAAACTATCAAAACCTGCAAAAATATTTGAACAAGGTGGAACAATAGAATATGTGGTTGAAGTATTAATGAAAGGTTTTCATGAAGTAAAAAAAGAATTGATGGATTTTGTTCAAAGTCAATATATAGTGAAAAAGCAAGAGAATACATTTTACCATATTTTAATGGAACTAAAAGGATAGGTGATTTATTTGATTCTTAATCCACAATTTTTAGTTTTATCAACTTTTTTCATTTATATTTTAAGTATTTTAACAGTTTATTTAGTTTATAAATTTTTGATAAGTGATTATTTTGTAAATAAAACTAATTTAAACACATTTTGTTTATCAAACAATAAAAAGAAATGTCATGATAATATTTATATTATATTTTCTTTTTTAATGAACCTCCCTATATTATTAACCTGTTATTATTTGTATAAAAATACTAATGAATCATTTTTTTTATATATTGGTTGTTTACTAGTATTTTCCTGGGATTATGTTTTAATCGGAATAATTTTAAGATTAAAATATCATTTTTATGAAAATGAAGAAAAAAATACTTGTAAACGTAAATATAAAAAAGATTTTATAGATTTTGGTATTCGTTGGGGTTTTCTGTTTAGTTTATCGTTCACATTATTTATGGTGATGTTTTTAATATTTCATAAGCCTATTGTTTTATTCGTAAGTATTATATGGTTTATTATGTCAAATACTTGTATTTTCCCAGATTATTTAAATAGAATTTGGAAGAAAGATATTAGAAGCACTGAAGGAAATGACGTTTTTTGGGAAATTTTTTCTTTAATCGGATTAATATCAGTATATTTAACATTTATATTATAAATTATGAAGATATGTATGAATCATAAATATCAATTAAAAAAAAGAGTAGTATTAGTTATATTATGAGGAAGGTTTAATTTCCTCATCGTGGATGATTATTTCATCCATCTGATAGTCTTCCCAATCTCTGATACCTAATACTATTTCAAGTTCTTCAGGTGTAAGTACTGGTTTTTTGTACATTGCACTGTCATCTATTGCTATTCTTGGACATGCTGTCATTACAAATGCGTCCAAATCATATGGCAGTAGTAAATCCGGAGATACGTAATCCATGTTGAGTATTTGTGCTTCGTAACCGTGTTCCTTAATTAATTTTTTCAGGTGTAATGCAAGATCAAATCTTAGTTGTCCTTTTTTGGAGGACATTATTATTCCAAATGATTTTGCACTGCTTGCTTTTGTTATTCTTGCAAAACGGACTCTTATTATTTTATCATAAAAGTCTTCTATATCCCTTGATTTTCCGATAAATGGATCAGCCAGTAACACAGGTTTTTGTGTAAAGAGTTTTACACCCAGTGCATGGAAATCACCACTACCTACATATATTATCACATCCACATCAAGATTTTTAATAGATGTGAAATTGCATCCAAGTACTTGTCCTTTGGAAGTACCTTTTCCCTGTGCAAGTTTTACAGTATATCCTTTGCTTTCGATTATGTTAATCATTTCATCAAGTTTATGTATATGCTGTGTGGTTGTAACAAGACCTATTCTTTTTACATCTGAATCAAGACTACTTAAAGCATCAAGTACTGGTGCTTCAATATCAGCAGAGGAATGTGCTTCAATAAAAAGTACAGGACAATCCGTCTTTATTGGTAGAGGTGTGTGTGCAAAGTGAACTACTAAATCAATATGCTTGTTGACTTTTATATCAGCAAGGTCACATGCTCCAAAACATGGATCTGCATCAATGATTACATTTACATCAGGTAAAGTTTCCTGTATCGTATTTGAAACATGGATTGCATCACTTTTTAATCCTTCAGGAAATTGTAAAATAATGTTTTGAGCATCAATACTTTTAATCTTATCAACTATAACATCAAAATCATAATCATAATCTAGTGTAGACATAATAATAACCTATTCATCAACAATAGTTACTTTTCCATCAACCATTTTAATTTTTACCAATGTGCTTATTTTCTTATTAGTAGCTTCTTCAACAATTTTTTTGCCGTCATCTTTTTCAATAGGTAGAATTACATGTACAAGATTTGCTCCAATTTCATCAAGAGCGTTGATAACACTTGTTAATGTTCCGCCTGTACTGACAACATCGTCTATAAGTAAAAGGTTGTCGTTTTCTTCAATATTGTTTATAAATAGTTCACTTTTTCCATAACCTGTTTGCTGATGTACCTGACGTTCACCTTCTAAGCCATATGATCTTTTTCTGATAATTACAAATGGAATATCTGTTTTTAATGATAATGCTGTGGCAAGTGGAATACCCATTGATTCTACACCAACAATCTTATCAACACCTGACAAATCAAAGTTATCCACAATATAATCCATTATAGAATTTAACAATTTACTTTCAACCAATGGTACTCCATCACTGATAGGATGTACAAAATAGAAATAATCTCCTTTTTTTACAACAGGACATTCAACTAAAGATTTTTTTAACTCATCTAACATAAAAATGACTCCCCATATAGTGTCTTTACTTATAAATATATTACTTCAATTTTAGTAAAATACTTAATTATTAATGTTATTGTGTATAAATTATATAACAATAGACTTTTTACCAATAAAAAAGATAAGGAGGTTAAAAATGTTAGAAGGATTAAGTGACAGTTTAACACAAACTATGAAAAAACTAGCAGGAATGTCAATAATAGACAAAAAAACACTGAAAGAAGTTACCAAAGACATCCAACGTGCGCTTATACAATCAGACGTAAACGTTAAAGTAGTTTTTGCTTTAACAAAGAAAATTGAAAAACGGGCTCTTGAAGAAGAATTACCTAAAGGAATCAGTCCAAAAGAACATGTAATGCGTATAGTATACCAGGAACTAGTAAACCTCATTGGTGAAAAACCAGAAGAATTAAAAATTACTCACAAACCGTTTAAAATTATGATGCTGGGTTTACAGGGTAGTGGTAAAACTACAACTACTGCAAAACTTGTGAAACTGCTTAAAAAACGGGGACTCAGTTGTGCAATCGTATGTACAGACACATGGAGACCTGCAGCATACGAACAGTTAAAACAGTTATGTGAACCTTTAGACACTCCTGTATATGGAGATCCGCAAAATCCTGATGCTATTGACTTAGCTAAAAAGGGACTTGAAACATTTGGAAACAAATATGATGTTATTTTAGTTGATACAGCAGGTCGTCATAAAGAAGAAGAGGATTTACTTGAAGAAATGAAAACATTAAGTACTGTTGTAGAACCTGATGAAGTAATATTAGTTATTGATGGAACAATAGGTCAACAGGCTAAAAATCAGGCAGAATCATTCAAACAAACAACAAAAATTGGATCAATCATTGTAAGTAAATTGGACGGTTCAGCTAAAGGTGGGGGTGCATTATCTGCAGTAGCAGAAATTAGAGCACCTATTAAATTCATAGGTACTGGTGAACGTGTAGATGATTTTGAAGCATTTAATCCTGAAAGATTCATATCCAGACTTCTTGGAATGGGAGACCTTGAAACATTAATCGAAAAAGCTACTGAAGTAACATCTGAACAGTCAGATAAAGAAATGATTGATTCTATTATAAGCGGTAAGTTCACATTAAAGGACATGGAAAATCAGCTAAATATGATGAATAAAATGGGACCTATGCAGCAGATAATGAAACTTATCCCTGGACTGGGAAATCAACTCCCCGCTAACGCTTCAAAAGTTACAGAAGAAAAACTTAAAACTTACAAAATTCTTATGAATTCCATGACAGATTATGAACTGGAAAATCCGGAAGTTATCAAAAAATCAAGAATAAACCGTATCAGTAGAGGTGCAGGATTAACTAATGAGGACGTTAAAGAACTTCTCAAATATTACAGTGTAACCAAAAAAGCATTGAAAGGTATGGGTAAACGTAACATGGGCGGTCCTATGGGTAAGCTCATAAGACGTATGAACAGATAAGAAGTATTCTTATCTTATAATCATTTTTTTATTAGACTATTTTTATTTAAGAATTTAAGGAAAACGTATTATGTCAGAAATTGATGACTATAAATTATGTTCTAGATGTTTATCACGAATAAACCAAAAATTCCCTGAAATTACAGGTGATGAAAAATGTAGTTTATGTGATAACCTCTTATTGCATGTTGATAAAATCTATCAGGTTATCTATAATAAGATCCATAAGTTCCAAATTGAATTTGACACATTTTATATTGCTTGTCAGGTTAATTATGATGATTTAAACAAAGCTGAGAAGAAAATACATAATTATGTTAATTATAAAGGAAATAACGGGTTGAAAAAGCAGCTTAGAAAAGATTTATCTGAAATGATTGTTGAAAAAATGGGTAAACGTATTGATTATAAAAATCCTGAAGTAATAATCAATATTAAAATCAGAAAAAAGGCTTATCCACATACACCCTATCCTGAAATTAATAATTTAACAGTATTTATTGATTCCAATCCTTTGTTTATTGAAGGAAAATATAGAAAGTTAGTAAGGGGAATTCCTCAGACAAAGTGGCCATGTACAGAATGTAAGGGCAAAGGTTGTGAAGCCTGTGACGGTACTGGACAGCAGTACAAGGAAACTGTTGAAGGTTTGATTGGAAAACACTTACTGCCTATGGCCAGAGGAAAAAGCATTAAGTTTCATGGTTCTGGAAGGGAAGATATTGATGTTTTAATGCTTGGAGAAGGAAGACCCTTTGTTATTGAGGTCAAACATCCTTTTGTTAGAAAAATAGATTTGAAGCTGTTAAGAAGAGTTGTTAACAGCCATAGTGATGGTAAAATAGAGATTAATGATTTAAAATTCGTTGACAACAGCAGGCGTGCAGCTATAAAGAAAAGTTCAGTTGAAAGTTACAAGGTATACTCTGCTATTGCTGAATTTGAAAATGGTGTTACAAGCAATGATCTTAAAAAAATTGAAAAGATACATGTTATAAATCAGAGAACACCTATACGTGTTTCACACAGACGAGCAGACAAAATTAGAACAAGGGAAATATATGAATTGGATGTTGAAAGAATAAACAGTAAAAAACTTCGTCTGAAGATTAAATGCCAGGGCGGATTATACATTAAAGAACTAATATCAGGTGATGAAGGCAGGAGTATTCCAAGTGTAAGCAGTGTGACAAACAACAATGCTTTATGCACACAACTGGATGTACTGGAAGTACATCTACCTGAATAATTAAACTTTTAACATTTAAACCAACTATTTTTAACTTTTTTATATATTTTTTTGAAAGATAATGATGAATCAAAAAATCTATAGATATATAAAGAATGAAGATTATAAATATAATATAATATTAGAACATAGTATATTCTTTTTTTACAAAAATATATACAGGTATGTTTATAATACATTTTAATTTCTTTCTTAGCTCTAAAGGAATTAATAAGAAGAAATAACTCATTACAGGATAATTAGAATTTAGTATTCAAATAATTAGTTATACTAGTAATTAGCTAATAGTCAAAACCTATACGACTAAAAAATTAATATTTGTGAAAAACCTATAACTCACAATAAAACCTATAAATTAAATTCTATTAATTAAATGAGATGATAAAAGATGAAAAAATCAAAAGGATTTAAAAGTCGATCAAGATATAAACTTAAAAGAAGTATCAGACCAAAACGAGCTAACATTATAAGTAGAAAAATACAAGTATTTGAAAATGGTCAAAAAGTTCATATAATTACAGATTCAAGCTTCCAAAAAGGACAACCTCATCCAAGATTCCACGGAAAAACCGGTGAAATTGTAGGAAATAAAGGAAGAGCTTACCTTGTTGCTATTAAAGATGGAAACAAAGCTAAAGAATTAATTATTAGACCTGAACATCTTAAATTACAAGTACAAGAGTGATTATGATGATTGGAAAAAAAGTCATTGATACTAAACCTATTACAATATCTGAAGCAAGAGAAATTCTAATGAAAAAAGTAGAAGAGAAAGCTGATGAAAATAACGAAGTCGATGGCCACCAATTTACATATGAACAAAACTTAACTAT
>OCVV010934691.1_pt1 | contig 15079 bp, 13 predicted proteins | sample 1539721 | NCBI WGS metagenome assembly OCVV01 (sample SAMN02144230, study PRJEB22623) | gut metagenome | biome: sheep rumen | host: Ovis aries | place: New Zealand
CCTGCCATAACTGGTATGGCAGGCCCCATACTTTTACTTTGCGTTGAATACGATGCGGTCACTCGTCCACATATTTGTTACATACTCAACCTCAACAGTATCTGCGTCAACAGGGACCTCAAAAGTAACATTGCCGGACGCTTTTCTGCCTGCGGAGATCTTTGCATTCAGCCCGTTTTCCAGATAGACGCCTTCCATAGCCGCCCCGTCTGCGTAACAATCAAAATTGAATTCAGATACAGACTCATCGCTTGTGCCCGTGTTCTCAAACTCAAATGCGCACGTGATATAACGGAAGCCATCCTTCGGCTGTATGAACTCATTGTCACTGATGTATTCGTCACAAGACAGATATGTTATCTTGAGGTTATCTGTCTCGACGGTATCGCCAACATTATACAGGTCTGCTGAGGAGCTCGTATTCACTGCCGGAGTATAACCGGAATCTTTTGTTCCCTCAAAGATGAACTTGATCTTATCAGATGTGAAAAGGTTCGTGGAATATTCGACTTCTATCTCCGATGCGTCAACAGGGACTTCAAAATAGATGTTTCCTGTCGTGCTTCTTCCAGCGGACAAGGTTGCAGAAAGGTTTTCTTCCCCGCCATAATACATCTCTGCATTATAACCATCTGCATAACACTCGAAACTATAGAACGAAACAGACGCATCCTTTTTATCGGACGTATTCTCAAATGCAAACTTCAGGAATATGTATTTATATCCGTCCTTCGGCTGAAGGAACTCGTTATCGGAAACATAATCTCCGCTTGCCATGTATACGATGCGCATATCGCCGTCCTGAACCGCATCGCCAACATAATACGCTTCTTTAGGCGCCTCTGTTACCTCAGGCTCCGGTTCCGGTGATGACTCCTCGACAGATGTTGTTTCTTCCTTCTGCGAATCCGGTTCCGAGCCGGATTCAGTTTCAACCTTCGAGTCCAGGCTTTCCGCGTTTTCAGAGATACTGCTTTCACTCACTTCCGGTTTGCTGTCCGGTGTCTGACCCTTCTTGCTTTCGCTATTCCCTGACCCCAAGATTCCAATGATCAGAATTACAGCAATTGCAATCACGACCCACTTCAATTTCTTGCCCTTATTGTCCATGATCTTCCTCCTTATTGAAACATTATTTGTAGAAACGCGATCGTTTTCTATTTCTGATATGTCAGATTTTTTTCTGAGAATCGTAAATAAAAACACCTGCCGTTTTCGGCAGGTGCTGCATTCTATCTATTCTTTTTAAGCGACGTTTGCCATGTCGTTGAAGTTCTTCAAAAACTGGACCATCATGGCGCGGGTGCAGGTGACGTCCGGCTGGAAGGTGCCCTCGCCGTATCCGGAAGTGATACCGTTTGCGACTGCCCAGTTCACAGCGTCAACATACCAGTCGGTGTCTTTGACGTCCGTAAAGGATGCCGTCGTCTCCGGGTCGGTATAAACACCGGTCAGGCGCGCGTAACGCATCAGGAAAGTCACGATCATCGCACGGCTGCAGGCGACATCCGGCTTGAACGTCCCCTTCCCGTAACCGTTCGTGATGCCGTTCGCGACGGCCCATTTGACGGCGTCGCAGTACCACTTGCCTTCCTGAACATCCGTAAAGTCAGGAGCGCTAAGCCCGGATACATCGGGGCTCCCCGCCATCTTATAAAGGAAGGTGACGGTCTGGGCGCGCGTCAATCGTGCGTTCGGCTGGAAGGTGCCCTCACCGTATCCGGATGTAATGCCGTTCCTTGCTGCCCAGTAAACAGCGTCATAGTACCAGGCCTGCGGATTCATAACATCCGTAAACTTCGTCCCGTTTTTTTCATAGTCGATGGTTTCGCGTAACTCTTCCAGCTTCTGTTCAGTACGTACCTTAACAGAACCCACCAAAGCTTTCTGATAAGTCAGAGTTGCCGTATCTGATTTATCCTTGCACACGATCTCCTGGTCTGCCAGCTGCTTGGCTGTCGCAAGAAGCATCGGAAGCACCTGTTCAGCCGCTTCTTTTTTCTTCACGATGTCTTCGTGAGAAAGCAGGGTCTCACGCTCTGCTTCCAGTGCGTCTCGTTCTGCTTTAAGAGCATTGATCTTCTCGGTGTCATATACGGCATCGTGATGGATGGTCGTATATTCGGCATCGTGATGGATGGTCGTATATTCGGCATCATGATGGATGGTTGTATAGACGGGGTCATGGTGGACTGTCTCGTAAATGTCGTCGTAATAGACGGTGTATCCGACGATACGGGGAGCTACATGATAACCGCCGTGTCCCCATAAGGGACTTGTGCCTTTTTCGGGTCGACCAGCATTATTCCACGCAACATACATCTCATCGCTATGGCGGCTCCATTTTTGCTGGCCTGTCTCGTTTTCGTCGTCATAAAAGATTTCATTACACGTATTACAAATACAGCCGTATTTATAAATCGCATCAGCCCAACTGGCGTTCTCTGGCAGAGTCCATGTCCAATCGCCTTCCACTTCTTCCGTATGCGCCTCCTGGACCTTGACCTCTTCGTCATACGCTTCGCTGACAAGTTCCTGTTCATCGTATGCTTCCTTAACAAGACGCGTCTCGTCGTATGCTTCTTTGATAAGAGTCTGCTCATCATAAGCGTTTGAAACAGGCGTGGTTTCGAGTTCTTTGATCTCTTTGTTGATGGCTGCAATCCGGGCGTTGTCAGCAGCAAGTTTATCATCAAGCGTCATGCCGGCAGAGAGAAGTGCCTCCAAAGTTTTGCAGGCGTCCTGGTAATCTCTTACAGCGTCCTGCGCAGCTTCCGCCTTCACAGATGCCTCTTCTGCCGCTTCGCTCGCTGTTTTCCACGCTGCCCGGGTGCTGTCTGCGTCTTTCTGGAGTTTCTTTAACGCGGCGTCGTGTGCAAGCGCATCGGCCTCTTCTTCCGTGGTAATTACCGGGGCTTCCTCGCCTGACAAGGCCTTGATCCTGGCCTCAAGTGCGTCTGCTTCCGTCTCGAGCTGTTCGATACGGACTTTCCTCTCGCCGATCTGGTCCCATGCATTTGTCGTCGCATAGACGGGGACCGCCCCTGTCGCAAGTGTGATGGCCAATGTAATGGCTGTTAATACGTGTCTTGTTTTCATGATTTTGTCCTCCTTGCACTGGCTTCAGTATACTGCACGAGACACCGCCCTCTGTAGGAAGTGTTTTCCTTTAATATCTTTTCAGCTCGTACCGCTAGTAAATCAGTCCTCATCTTTTTAAAGATCACGTGTTTTGCCAATCCTTATGCGTGACCTCATAGAGCCTCTTTTTCAGCATTTTGACCTCCGCTTCCAGCTCTTGCGCTCTCTTCCGCTGTTCTCCCGCATACATATACAGGATGAGCCGTGTAAACCCTTCCTCATCTTTTCCGGACGAGAGTTCAAGCTGGGTCCTCAATTCCTCTGCTCTTGCTTTTGCGCAGGCGACCTCGCTTTCCGGGGCATCGTCAAATTCAAGGTCCCACTGATGTTCCAGTGCCTGCGTGTAGTCCGCTATGATCTTTCCCATATTATGATTCATGTCCGTCGCCCTCCGTCTTCATATTGTTGTCGTCATTGAGATATGAAACAATCGCCTGTTTTGTGGCCTTTGTCTTGCTACCGCTTTTCCTCTTATCCGTCCTTCCCATCTCGTTCAGCTTCTTCATGACGAGTTGTGCGATCCTGGAATCGTTCTCGATGTTCTCTTTCCCCGCCTTGGAGACGATCACTTTGTCAAAGACCTTCTCGATTGTGGAAGGAGGAAAACGGTCATCACCGGATCTTGGAGGTCACGAGCTCTTTAAGCGCCACGATGCGGTCTGCGCCCGGATCGGCTATCACTTCCATTGCGGCGGCCTCTGTAGCTTTCTGCTTCTCTTCGTTGGCGATATTGGCCATATCCTGGTTCGCTTCGGCTGCCAGGCGCGCCCTTTCGTGCTCTGCCTCGGCTGCCTCCATGTTCTTCAGTATCTGCTGTATGCCCGGGTAGTGCTTTTCGGCGGTCCTGTAGACATAATCAGCATTGACCTCGGGTTTTCTTTTTGCCAGGACATAATCGATGTTCATGTACATATAGACACCGACGACCTGGTCGATGATACCTCCTGAAACATCGTAGAGCGCATCCAGCATCTCTGCGTCTGGCGTGATGAGCTTACCGAACCATTGGCAGGAGAAGAGCTTTGAGACGATATTAGATGTCCCTTTCAATTTAATCAGTTTTTCATGTATTTCCCGTTCTTTGTGCCGCAAATATATACCATCATTCTGAGGATATTTTTTCATTATTTTCTTTCAGAGCAGCCTGTAGGGCAGAAATATCGAATTTTGTTTTCGTGGCTGCATTCGTTTTTTTCTGCGATCTTTCAGCTTGTTTTTCTTGGAGATATGCAACAGTGGCCGCTGTCAGCTCGTCGACCCCGGCCTCCATTCCCCTGGCTTTCACAGCGATATTAAACGCTCTGTCAATACTCCTTTCGCGGAAATTCAATTTCAGATTTTTTATGCTCAGCTTAACGTTCTCCCGCAGGCTGACCAACTGGCGATACGAACTGTCAGCCATGACCTCGTCAAATCTTCTTTCCAGCTGCACAATATCTGATGCCTCTGCTGCTGTATTAAGGCGAAGAATCTCATCAGTTGAAGCTTTTAATCCATCATCAACGGTAGGGTCGTTTTCTAGAGAACGAGCCTGTTGCAGAATTTCATAATAGTCAGATGCCTTCTTTTTAATATAATCAGGTGTAATGTCTATTGTTTTTGACTCCTTTTTTCTCCGTTCCGCCAATGTATCCTCAGCATTTGGAATCATCTTTACTCGGTCCTTCTGAATAAGTTTATATATTTCAATCAGATCACTGATAACACCATGAGACGACTCAAATAAGGCGTCAATTGCGTCTTCTGTATAATCGGCCGGTACTTTCCCCCATTGATACGAGGTAAGGATTGATGCTATTATTCCAAATCTTCTTCTGTCCATACAGTATCGGCTTGCAATAATGCTTACGCCCATTCTTCGCGCCGTCCGTGCGTTAAAGAACAGATTTTTGTAAGCATCCATCGTGCCTACAACCGAGAGGGCAACGCCTGTTTCGTTAGTCAGTGTCAGCAGCGCCTGCAAGGAACTCTCTTTGTTAGATTTCACATCCATCAATTCTATTTCATCAAGAATGATACACCCGATGTTAAACTTCGCGACAAGCTCTTTCAGCAGATTGTATTTTTCTCCAAGCCCTCCTTTTTGAAATTGCTTTTTATATATAGGGTTAAAGTTATTTAAGGCACCATCGATAGCTTCACCGATATTTTCATATAATTTAGAGAAATTACTGTTGGCCGTGCACTGTACGAGCAGGTAGACAATTTGATAAGTTCTCTGCCAGGTATCTTTGGCATGAATGATCGTCTGTGGGTAATGGGATAACATCATATTGATACCTGTTGATTTCCCGCAACCACCGCTCCCTAGTAATGTGAACCCGCTAACAGGCTCACTCATATGTTTTACTTCCATCTTGTTGTGCGTGATGACCTCTTTGCCCTCCACATTAAGTTTTACATTGACAGACTGATCTTCAATAACCCTACGTTTATTGTAAGATCGGACAAGTGATCTATGGAACTGCTTCTCGATAATCGCATGGAATGGAAGCTGAACACGAAATGTGTCAAGCAGTATATCTATGTTATCCTCTATTTCATATTCATCCATCATAGCAAGTTCTTCCTGCGTCGGAATATGAATTGGCCGAGTGTAATTCTGCACAATTTCACGCATCGACCAAGGCTTTGGTAATGCTTCTATGAAGGGATTCCCAGGTGTGGTCTTTGACGGAACATACCGTGCCTCGACAATTTTATCCTCGTCGAGATCATAAAGTCCGTCATATTGGTTTTCGCCTGGTCTTAATCCTTCTGTATATTCATATACAAACCCCATTTACGTCACATCCTCCTTTAAAAATCTTCTTCGTCCATTGCTGCAGCTTCTTGTGTAAGGCGCAACCGTTTTTGTTCAAGTGTTTCTTCAGGCACGTGTTCGATTTGAAGCGCTTTTTGCTTGCTTTCGGGTAAAGCTGTTCCTACATTGGTCGCTTCATTTTCGATGTCAAATCTGTTTATGATGCTATTTTTGCCCGAAATACGTTCTTTTTCTACTTTTCTGGCTTTTTTCATGCTTTTAACTTTCTTCTTTCCCGAACGCTCTTTTTCTGCTGTACCAATAATGTTTTTATCAACACGGCGTTTGTTGATTCGTGCCTGTGTATTTACCTCTTCAACGACTGCGTTATTTTCTTTCGAGAGATCCTCCAGTTCATCAAATCGCTTTTCAGACATTCCGTAATAAGAACGGTACCTGTAATCATCACTCGGGAGAGACGCAATTTGTATCTTTCCTTCCTTTAGATAATAAAGATGCCCCATGTCTCTCGGATCATATCTACATTCGAATTTTCCCGATTGCGTACCCTGCTTAAACATTCGATTTTGAAGTTCAGCATCGGAGGCGTTGAAATATGGCATTCCTTTCCTTTCAATTCCAAAACGTGATATTTTGGCGTCTTTACATGGAAGCATCATATGATACAGTGCATCATCTCGATTAACGAAGGTTGTAGCGGGTACAAGAACCTGATTGCCATATTTCCATAACGCCACCGGGCTTGTCGCAATTCCCTTTGCTTTCATGTCAGCTGATTTTGCATAAGTTGTTAGAATATGACAATTATGGTACAGGATATTGTTCAAAACGATTTTGTATGCATCTTCATACATCAGGCACGCTTCTTCATGATGTTTTGAGCCATATTTCGGACGGATTAATCCTTTGTGCTCTATAAGATCATCAATTTCTCGTTTGATGGTACCGAAAAGATTTTCTACGAGCGGTTTCAATGATCCTGTTGCCGGCGATACAAACTCTCCCCGAATATTCAATTCTTTTAAGATTCTGGCGATTGGCTTTGAAACAAAATCTGATCCGTTATCAAATTTGATAATGCGGGGTTTTATCCCAGTAGGCCAAATGTCGTTGATTGTTACCCCTTCATTAAATTCAATAGAAATACCATGTCTTGAAAGTAATGCTTCTTTATCTTCTATGAAATTCATCATACAGTTCGTACAACCGACAATAGAATTGTTATCCATCGCTAACGATACAGCAAGCACTATTTCACTCATGACATCAATAGCGGCATACAGAATCGGCCTCCCGACGGGGATTTCCTCATACTCTTCTGATACGAGAGAAATATCCATCTCCTGAGCGTCAATTTCTACATAATGTCCCGGTCCTCGTACCCCGTCCATGACTGTTCCTGTGAAAACACGGGCGTTGTTACGCACTACAGGTTTTGTTTTCTTTGCTTCCTGCTGTTCTTGGCGGGTAGAATGTGTTTGGATATAATAAAAAAACTGTCGTCTTGTCGGTCTCTGGTCTTGGCTGAGGATTGTCCTGATCATTCTAATTTGCCCATTGCTGTCAACGGTTTTCACATTAACGGAATATTCTTCATCAATCATATCCAGGTAAGTCTCTTCTTTTGACTTAACTTCACTTTTTAGATACCGTTTCAAGTATTTCTGAAACTTTTTCTTATCCGCCTCAGTGACGAGATATGCCGTATCACCGTTTTTCTTCTTTTTCCCAGATGAAACCACACGAGTTTCTGGCGATTTAGTTCGTCCCCGCTGATCTGTCAAAGAGACATCTTGAAGTCCACTCTGAAGATATTTGTTGAAATATTTCCAAAATGTCTGTCGCGATACATTGTGTCTATCACATAACTCTTTCACGATATTTTGGGATTTCCGCCGAGTTGTGAGGTCATAAAGCCGATATTTATATTCCTCATATATAGTGGAACAAATCTCTTTGTATACATGGAACCTTTCGATTTGTTTGCCTTTAACAGTCGGATTGGGATTTGTAAAATATAATTCCGGGTCAATCACCTGAAACGCATCCGTTTTAACAACATATGTTCCATCCTCTAATCCTTTTTCAATATCTGATTCCAAAAAGTAGAATACAGACAACGTCGACGCACCTATCTGACAAGTAATGATATTGCCATCAAAGATAGTCAGGATACGGTATTGTATATTCGTGTTTTGATTAATCAGGCGGTCATATTCTTTATATGGTTTGTTATTCATATTTTCCTCTCGCTCTTGTCTCAACATAGTCCTTTTTCTATTGTATAGAATATGCGAAAACAATATTTTTGTCAACGTTAACATTGTTATTTCGGGCCCGTTTTTATGTTTTTGTCAACGTTGCATTGTGTATCTCACAACAAAAAAAGCGCGCCTAAAAGCGCGCTAATTCTTGTATATAAAGGTATTTTTATTTTTTGTCAACGTTATCATTGTATTGTCAACGTCTTCATTGTATATTCACACTGTGCGTGCGGATCTCTCCCTCCTTAAGGATGTCAAGTCCCATCATAAAGAGCCTTATCAGATGCATCGCGTGCTTGTTCAGGTGATTGTCATCCTTCTTGTGGTTCCGCTTGCCGATTTTATCATACTCCCGGACGACTGAGTGCAGGCTGTTCATCATATCGTTATACCTGCGAAGCGGGTAGTGCCTGAAATCCGCGTCCAGAAAAATTTCCGTCTCAAGCCCCTCCGTTTCAGCCGTATCAATATAAAGCTTTGCATTTGTTTTATATTCATCCGCCTGTCTGCGGTTAAAATCATTCAGCGCATGATTCACCGATCTCAGGATATGCTCTTCCCGGGACGGCTGCGGAAGCTTGTCCCTCGCTATCGCGTTCTGGAGCCTTCGAAGCTGGGCATCCGCATAATGTCCGAAAGAATCCGCTGCACGTTTCGACAGGAACAGCCTGCGATGCTCCAACAATTCCCTGCCGATGTCCGTCTTTATCACATACTGGTCATCATCCAGCCCCAGAATCTCGATCGTATTCGGGTTGCAATTGAGGAGCAGATTGATCAGCTTATTGAACGAATAGATGACCGTATCCGTCCCCGCATCCTCATACTGGTCAAATGATGTCAGCCCGATCAGGTCCGACGGAAGATTCAGGGTGACGCCTCGAAAATCAATATCGCTGCCCTCCCTGCTGGTTCCGTAACCATAGCTGCCGCTCACGCCGAGCAGCATAATGCGGGAGCCGAGGCGCGGATTGGTTCGAAGGAAGTCGTATTCTGTTGTGTTTACCAATGTCTTAAAATCCAAACCTGCACCACCTTCATGCTTCTCTTAAAAATGAAATTCACGCACCCAGCATCTCATACCCATTATCTTTTAAGACACTGAGTGCCTGCTCAAACTTCTCTTCCTTCACCAGAATGTAATCCGTGTTAAACGTAGATATCGCAAATATACTGATCCCATTCTCAGCCAGAATCGTTGAGATCCTCGCCAGGATCCCGATCAGCGAGAAATCCAGCTGTCCCATAACGCGAAACCCTCTCCAGCCGTCGTCCCGCTCGGTCGTGTTGTCCGGGACCAGGGCCTCCGGGCAGACCAGCGAGCGCTCCTCGTCCGTTGTGGCTGCGAAGCAGAAGGGCTGCGTCAGGTCGATGTGAGCGTAGTCCGTCACTTTGCAGACGGAGAATCGGGGTGGGAGGGGTTGGAGTTTGATGCCGCATCCGGGCGCAGTATGCTTGCCTGCCGGCAGACTGTTTTCTTCAACAGACTCCCATGTGAACATCTTTCCCCAGGGCGACTTAAGGAAATCCGTGAGGATCTGTTTATATTTCAGAAGACAATCCGGGTGAAGCACGAATATATACGAGCGCTGGGTCCCCCTGTGACATGTCACAGCCAGGACTTGCGCATCTCGAATATATTCCTTTATCTGCACCTTCGCCTTGTCCCAGTCCTCCTGACTTCTCCTGCCTTTATGACAGTAGAATACAACATTTCGTCCGTCGTTGTAATACTTGACGATCTCTTCCGGTAAAATGAACTTCTCGCTATCCTTTGTCCTCGCAGACTTCTTGTAGCTGATGCCGTTATCCGGGTCTGCAAACAGCAGGTCCACTGAATTAAAAAGTTCCGAGGTGTTGTCGAACCATGTTTTTCGACTCTCTTCCCTCTCATTTACTTTCAAGGAACTGCTTTTCAGGGTCTCACTGTAAAATACAGCCCCGGGGATGAGCCCGGACTGCTCGATCATATTGACTGTTTTATCCGTTCGATCGGCGATTCCCTGCAGAGCATCAAACAGTTTCTCATCGTAAAGTCTTTCTTCCGGACGTTTTAAGTAGTCCGTGAACTTTCCATCAGAAGATTCATCGTTCTCTGTCAGGTACCAGTTGACACCGATCTTGATTCCGCGGCTTGCTATAAAGCGGAGCAGGCCATATTTTCCGTAATCACCGATGTCTCCGACGTACTGGTCTTTCATGTTATTATCCTCGTCATTTTACGCTAAAACGTTCCCGGCAAGTTTCCCGGAAACTCATTTTTCATCGCACTCAGGTTCCTGCTCAAATACGATTGACTAAGCCTAATCCGAACATTATAGTGTCCAAAACTTTCTCTGTGTTCCGTATGTTCCTTTTTCTCTGGCAATAATCCCAAAACTTTCACAGTATTCAATATAAGATTTTTCTAACTCCGGATTTGGCTTCGGTTTCTCTCCAAAAATCTTGGCAAGTGCTTTATTCGTAACTCTGCCGTCTTTTTGTTCATTGTTCTGGTGCTTATTCATAGAATTGGACGTATAACCTATAAACCTGCTCGGGTAAAATCTGTTTTGACCAGTGCTGTTATCTACCACGAAACATATGCCTCTTCTTATCAGGTTCAAGGCAAATGTGTACTCCGGATCTGCCTTATCAGACAGATATTTATCTATAACCTTAATATTATTTTTGACATCCTCTTTTGATTGAACCTGCTCATTTCTATTCGTATTTCTATGTATCCTCTTAATGACCATTTTGCACCTTCTTAACACCTTTCGTAACCTTTATAAGTTGCACTATCTCTATCCTTTCAAGCTGATTCTAGTATACCATATCCAGTGTTTCATTTCAGCAATGATGTTCTGGCGGTTTAATGCTTAGACCAAAAAATGTACAGAAAACCAAGTGGTTTCCTGTACATAAAAGAACTTTCTCCGCCTATATTACTTTAATCTTTAAAAAGCCACTTGTAAGACTTCTCATCCCCGAAATCGACTACATTTTGCTAGTCCTAATTTCCATACATGACTTTCTTTTATATATGCACCTTCCCAAATCAGCTGCAACAAAGCCCCCATATCAAATGTTCCCACTGCTTCTCCATTTTGAACCACATGAGATACTACATTCGGAACAGGAGGTGCTGTCATTTTCTAAGAAGGTTGCTGCTTCCTTGCCTGCTGTCCCTTTCGATCATTTCTTGAGTAGCTTAAGCTCAACCATTTTATCCGTGTATATCTGTTTTATCTTGACAAACATAGGATCATCTGGAAATAATATCTCTGCTTTTTGATATACCTGCTGCATTTTTGCGACCCACGCGTCACTTATTACTTTCGGCATTTCCATTGCAAAGATTTGCATATTCGATGATCTGTTACTCCATGATTTTTTTGATAAAGTAACATCTATGTTGGATACAGCTAAGAGTATAAATTCGAGAATATCATCTATAGTATTTGGAATCGGGAAATTCTGTATCAACGCCAGTTTCTGTTTGTCAACAGGGTCAACACCAGCATATACGTTAAACATTCCAAGTGCAGATTTTTTTCTCCGCGACTCTAGTGCCATTAGTTGGGACTCAAATAACTGCACAGAGCTAACTGCTGCCTGGCCTGTAATCCTATGCCCACACTGTGGACAGATGGCTGTAGTTTGGTTGATAACTGCGCCACAGTTAGGGCATTTTATGATTTTTCCGGCATATTCATGCTGCCGCATTTCTGGATTCTGCTGTACCGCAGAAATAAGGGGCTCAGATGTAGTCGCTGATTTGACAGCTGTCCCGCATTCTGGACAGAACTTTGCCCCTGAATCAAGACGGGTTCCACAATTCACGCAAAAACCCCCTGACGTCTTTACATGCTGCTGAGATGCAAATACCTGCTGAAATACAGCATCCGCTCGGGCCTGCTCTTGCATTTTCGACTCTATTTGTGTTTTTGTATTTTCATAGGCGATGCCGGCCTGATCGGCCGCTTGTTTTGCTGCAGAAGATACCGTTTGCCCCAGTGTCCCTGCTATTGTACCAACACTTGACGCTAAATCCGACACTCCTCCAAAGAAAGCCTTCTTAAATTCTCCTTGGTTTTGCACAGACTGACCGTTTCCAAGCAACCGATTTAGTTCACTCACCCATTGGTTCGTTATCTTTTTGGAACCATCACCATAGGAATACTCTTCAGTGCCATTGACAAATTGAATCTGTAATGCATATGTAAACAGATCCGTCTTTTTCTGAACTACGAAAACCTGTCCATCGATAACCTTCACTTCAGAAAGAGGAATCTTATCTACCACATCAACGGACTTAGAGAATATCCCTCCTGTTTTTTGACTAGTCACATAAATAATATTTTTATTGGTTAAGAGCATCTTTTTAACGTAGACATTGCCACCATTTCCAGAACGGCGAACTCCATCTGTTTCTATAATAATGCCCTCATTAAAATCCAAATTATAATCAGCCATGTTCTTAATCCCCCAGTTCGATTATCTATTGCTTAAGTTCACTAATTCCATCTCTCATTAGGAAATCCGCTTATTGAATCTATCACTCTCATATGATTTGTTTTTGTTTATACTAATTTACATTTGTCTAATATTCTACATTGACATCGTTTTTTTGTCAATTCTTGTGGGTTTTCTTTAATTTTGCGAACATACATCTCTCATCTCTCTGTCACAAGCACACAACATCTTTTGACATATTCACATTCTGGTTTCGAGAAAGACACTTTTCCAAAAGCTCTTTTAATTATCTGCCTTTCACAAATAAATAATATACCTCCTTGCTCCAATAATGACATACATTATGAAAAAATAGCAATCGAACAATATCTTATTGCGAACATTTTTATATAATACTATAATTATTAAAAATCCCTCTAAATTAATACTTCTTTATTTTTGATTGGCAAATTTCATTTTTGGTAACTAACATGGAAGAGAAAAATAATACACCATTAATTTCTTGCAGATGTACATATTGCGGAGCCCCAATTGAAGTAGAGCCCGATCAAGAGACAGCCACTTGTCCATATTGCGATACAACTTTTTTTGTTAATAAAGCATATAAAAAAAATGACAATAACAAAAGTGATTCATCGTCAACAAATGCCTATGAATATGGCACCGGAAACAATGAACAAGATGCCCCAGATCCATTTTCTGACATTGTCCATGCAGCGTTTGATTTCGCGGAAAAAAGAGCCTCTGCTCGCGAGAAAAAAGAAGCTGATAAAAGAGAACTCGAAAGAATCAAGGCTGAGCGAAAACTGAACCGTAAAAAGGCAGCCCAGGAATATAAGGAAAGTACCCCCGAAGAAAGAAAGCAACTTAGAGCTGAAGCCCGGGAAGAAGCGCGTTTAGAAAGGGAGGCGCGCGTTGCTGAAATATTAGGGAAAGCCCAAGTAGCGTATGAGCAGCGAAGAATACGCGAACTGGAAGCTATGGAACAAGCCAGAATTCAGGAAGAAGAAGCTGCTGCAAGGAAAAGAAAATTCTGGTCAGGAGTAGGACAGTTTTTCCTCTGGCTCTGCTTCTTTCCAATTATGTTGATTGTTGTGCTTGTAAGACGTCATTCTGAAAAAAAAGAAAATGACAAGAGGATGTCACGTGGATTTGAGCCTAAAGATTTGACACCTATTCCCATTGGTTTTGTTATATTTGGAGCTATAATCTTTATTAGGCTAGTTGCCGACATAATTGTTTTTTCTGTTTCACCCTCGCCAAGTGATCCTGCGGATACACTTTCTTCGAAACCAACCACAACAATTGCTCCTATCGACAATGGCGAAACAACTATTCCCGTTACGCCGATAGCGGAAAAAAACGATGAACTTTCTTCAACTCCAGGTGTTCCATGGTATGAACAAGAACCAGAAGAAATACTCAGTGGAGGTTTTTTATTTCCGAATAACACCGTACTTGAGACTAATGGCCCATATCAATATAAAGTCTCCGACTCATGGATAAAAACGGGGGAGCCTCCACAGATAACATATTACACATCCCAACCCGAACAAAAATTATTCGTAAAAACGAGGCACATAAATCTTGCAGACACATATAGTAAAACAGACGTTGATGAAGAGATTGCAAAAGCCGGCGGTACAGACTCTTTCTTGATAGCATTTGCTGATTCTAGCTTCAGAGGTTTAATGGAAAATAGTATTTTTTCTAATGGTGAGGCTCATGTTAGTATTTTAAGTGGAAAAAAGATAGCTGTGTTACACGCGGATTATAACAACAATGACGCTCAAGCTCAAGGAGAGGCATTATTCTATCTGCTATTAAATGATTATGATCTTTTAGCGATATCTGTTGCATTGTCAAATGGTAACTATTCAATCGATCCATATAATTTATATGGCATGCTCAACAGCATACAGTTTGTTGAGCCGGACTAACCCTTTACTCAACCAAAAAAAGGAAATTCCTCTAATTGAGGGATTTCCTTTTTGCTAAACGTTATTTCACATACCATTTTGACCAGTGTCTATTTCTTCGGCATATTCAATTCCTTCATCTTCTCAATATATATCTGTTTTATCTTTTCAAAAATCGGATCGTCAGGAAAAAATATCTCTGCCTTTTGGTATGCTTGTTGCAGCTTCCCTATCCAGGCATCACTCACGCTTCTTTCATCTACTGTTTGTTCTCTAAAAGCGCGTTCCAGATTATTTCCGAATGATTCTTTTGACAGGTTAACATTGATATTTCCTACTGCAAGTATTACAAAATCTGCGATTTCTTCAATCGTATTCGGTATCGGAAAATTTCTTATAAGTTTAACCTTCTTGCTACTTAATGTCGGTTCCGGATTTTCGATCCCCATAAATACTTTCACTATAGAGTCAAAAGAAATCGCCTGAGAGCTACTATTCTCAATTTCCCTCAGTTCCCACGCCGGGAAAATAAA
>OCVV010864730.1_pt1 | contig 15074 bp, 18 predicted proteins | sample 1539721 | NCBI WGS metagenome assembly OCVV01 (sample SAMN02144230, study PRJEB22623) | gut metagenome | biome: sheep rumen | host: Ovis aries | place: New Zealand
CAGAATCATCTGAAACTATATAAATTTGATTACAAAAAAACTACATTTTTATTTTCAACTTTTTCTACATTTTTATATTGACTTTAACACCATCTTCGTAATCAATAATTGTTTTTTTAGGTTCAGGTAATTCTTTTTGTATATTTTCTAATAATTTAGTGTTTTGAACTTCAATTATTTGGACTATATTTTCAAGTCTATTTTGATACATATGAGAATAGGTATTAAGTGTTTCATCAATTTTGGAGTGTCCTAAATATTTAGCCACTAATGTTATGTTAGCTCCACTATCGATTAGTAATGATGCACAACTATGTCTAAAATCATGAACTCTAATATCTTTAACTCCAGCTTTAAAAGCATTCTTAGTTTTTCTATCTCTTAAAGTAGTTTCAGGTAATGGATCAATATTACCAAATACATACCAATTATCATTAAAATTATAGTAAGAGCTACAATCATCATATAGATCTTTATAGTATTCTAATAAGAAATTAGGAATAGGTATAGTTCTATAACTAGACATTGTTTTGGGACTTGATACTGTATATGGTTTGCCAGTTATAGGATCTGGTGTTTTAGTTATATTTTTATTAACTGATAAACAGCTTTTTCTAAAGTTAATATCTTTCCATGTTAGTCCTCTAAGTTCACCCCTACGAAGTTCACAATAATATAAAGTTTCAAATAATGTTTTAAATAGAATATCATCTTCTACCGATATGAATTTTTTAAATTCTTCATAAATGAAAAATAACATTTCTTTAGGCATTTCATTTGGGTCAGTAAAATTAGTTATTTTATTATATACTGGAGTAAAATTAAAATCATACCATTTACTACCATAATTTAATATTGCTTTTAGGTGTCACATCATTGACAACTACACACTTATCTTTTTTTATATTTATTAATAAATGTATACCTTTTCTTTTTAATTTGCTAAAATAGTCTAGAGGAGGAAATATGATAATATATAGATGTAACAAATGTAAAAATATTTTAATGGTTCTAAATAAAGGTATGTGTATTCCAAATTGTTGTGGAGAAGGAATGCAAGAACTTACTCCAAATACAACAGATGCAAGTACAGAAAAACACATACCAGTAGTTGAAATTAATGATGATAATGTTGTAGTTCAAATTGGATCTATTCTTCATCCTATGACTGAGGAACATTTTATTGAATTTGTTATACTTGAAACAAATTTAGGTTCACAAATTCACTATTTAAAACCAGGAGATGAAGCAAAAACTAGTTTTAAGTTAAATGTTTACGAAAAAGTTACTGCAGTTTATGCTTATTGTAATTTACATGGGCTTTGGAAGAAAGATATTTAAAAGTATCTTTTTTTTATTAATTTTGATAAAATCTAATTAGGTGTTAATATGAATCAAGAAAATATTGGTAAATATATTAAAAAATTAAGAAAAGAAAATAACTTATCACAAGAAAAATTAGCTGATAAATTAGGAGTTACTTATCAAGCTGTTTCTAAATGGGAAAGAGGACTCAATTTACCAGATATGACTACTTTAAAAGAGATAAGTAATTTGTTTAATGTAAATATAGATGATATTATTAATGGAGAAAATCCAAAAAAAATTAAACTTAATAATAAAATATATATAATAGTTATTATAGTACTAATATTTTTAATATTAATTGGAATCATATACTTTTCAAAGAATAATACTTATTCAGTAAATGATATAGCAAGTACTAATAATAATTTTAAAGTAGTAGGTACTTTTATTAAAAGTAATAATAAAACTAATTTAATTATTAATAGTGTAGATTATAAAGGAGAAAAAGATAATACTAAATATAAAAAATTATCATGTGACTTAGTAGAAATAAAAGGTAATTCTAAAGAAAAAGTTAGTTCATGTAAGTCAATAACTAATTCTACTTTAAAAGAATATCTAGAAAATGTAGATATAAAAATGGATTATAGTGCTAATAATTGTACTATGTTTTCTAAATCTAAATTAACAATAGAAATACAAGCAGAATTAGAAAATGATAAACTCCTAACTTATAATATTCCTTTAGAAGTAAATAAAAATTCTTGTAGTTAGTTATAGACATTTTATATTTAAAATATTAAAAATATAATTTTTAAAAAGAAATTTAGATTAGAAAAATATTAGAAAAATACAATTAATAAATAATGTGCTATAATATTGCTAGAGATATTATTTTTATAATCGGGTGGTTTGAATGGATAAAGATATTGAATATAAATTAGATATTGTTGATAGTTATGGTGATGGTGAAAAGTTTCATTGTATTCTAAAACTACCTATGAACTTAGGTTGGTATAATGATGTAAATATTAAGTTTATTGAAAATGGCAAATTTATTAATTATCCTCTAAAACATAAAAATAATGATTTATTTTTTGCTTATTTTGAAGGTGATTTTTATTTAAAAACAAAAGCAATTTACCATTATTTATTTAGCTTAACTATTAATGGTAAGAATTATTATTTTAATAATTCATCACTTACCGATCAGTATAATAGCGATAATAATTTCAAGTTAAGTGTAAACTTTAGCGTACCTGATTGGGCAAAAGGTAAGATTATGTACCATATTTTTGTTGATAGATTTAAAAAAAGTAATGATGATAAATTAGTGGAAATGCCTAGACGTATTATTCATAAAAATTGGAATGACGTTATGGATTTAGGACCTAATAAAAAATTTTCTTCAAAATTAGGTAGAGAAGTGTGGAATGTTGATTTTTATGGTGGAGATTTGGCTGGAATTGTCGAAAAACTTGATTATATAAAATCATTAGGTGTTTCTATTTTATATCTTAGTCCTATTGTTTATAGTCAATCTAATCATCGCTATGATACTAGTGATTATGAAAAAGTAGATCCATACATTGGAATTAATGAAGATTTAAAGATATTATGCGATGAAGCCCATAAAAGAGGAATGAAAGTAATATTAGATGGTGTATTTAATCATACAGGAAATGATAGTAAATATTTTAATGAATATGGTACTTTTTCTGAACAAGGAGCTTTTAATAATCCGGATTCTAAATATGCAAAGTTTTATCGAAAAAAATATGTCGATGGTAAGTTACTGTATGACTATTGGTGGGGATTTTATAATTTACCAGAATGTGATGGTAACTCTTTTGAATGGCAAAATTATATTGCTGGAGTAGGTGGAGTAATAGATTTATGGTTTAGTCTTGGAATAGATGGTTTAAGATTAGATGTTGCAGATGAATTAACAGATGAATTTATTGAAAAAATAAGAATTGCTGTTAAAAGAAACAAAGAAGATGGCTTTATTCTTGGAGAAGTATGGAAAAATCCTATGCGTATGAATAGAGGATATCTATCATCAGCTAAAGGAATGGATTCAGTCATGAATTATTTGTTTGTAGATTCTTTGATAAGATATTTTAAATATGCTGATGTATCTAAATTAAATAATATTATTAAAGAAATATTAAATGAATATCCAGAAGATACAATATATTCATTAATGAATTTTACATCTACTCATGATATTTCTCGTGGTATTAATTTATTTACTGATAAAGATGTATTCAAAAAAGATGGAGAATGGGTTTGGAATTTAAAAAATGAAGGGCTTGAATATTTAAATAGTCTTAATTTAACTAAAGAAGAGTATGAAAAAGCAAAAAAAATTTATATGACTTATATATTTACTTTATGTTTTTTACCTGGAAATTTATCAATATTTTATGGTGATGAAGCAGGGATAACAGGATATGGTAATTTATTAAATAGAAAATCTTATCCTTGGGATATGGAAGACAAAGACTTAGTTAATTATTTTAAATATATTGGAAATATAAGAAATAATGAAAAAGAGTTAGAAACAGCTAAAATAAAAATAAGAGATATCAATTATGATTATTTTAGCTTTGAAAGAGAAAATTGTAATAATAGTTATATTATTGTTGTTAATAGAACTGATAAAGATAAATATTTTTTAGTACCACCTGAATATAATAATAGTAAATGCAAAATATATACTTTAAATAATTCAAGACCAGGTTACTTAACTCCAAATGGAGGAGTAGCAATCAAGAAAGGAGTAGATAATGAATAATGAAATAAAATGTCCTAATTGTGGGAAGATATTTAAAATAGATGAGGGAGAATATGATTCTATTGTTAAACAAATAAGAGATAAAGAATTTGATAAAGAAATAACTTTAAGAGATAAACAACATGAATTAGATAAAGAAAATAGTCTTAAATTAAAAGAAGCAGAACTTGAAAAAGACTATAATGAAAAAATAAGTAAAAAAAACTTGGAGATAACAGAATTAAAAAATAAACTAGATAATAGTAATTTAGAGATAACATCTAAGTTAGATAAAGATTATTCTACTAAGTTAAGTAAAAAAGAAAAAGAATTATCTGATAGAGACAAAGAAATAACTGACTTAAAAAACAAAATTCAATTAATGGAGAAGGAAGAAGAATTAAATTTACATAAAGCTATCAATGATAAAGAAAAAGAAATAGATAATTTGAATAATAAAATAGAAATTAATAAGAATGAATATTTATTAAAAGAGCAAAGTTTAAAAGAAAGTTATGAAGAAAAAATAAAAAATAAAGATGAAGTAATTGCCTATTATAAAGATTTTAAAGCAAAACAATCCACTAAAATGATTGGAGAGTCACTTGAAGTTCATTGTAATAATGAGTTTAATAGAATTAGACCAATACTTAAAAATGCTTATTTTGAAAAAGATAATGATGCTAAAACTGGTTCTAAAGGAGATTTTATTTATCGTGAGTCTGATGATGATGGTACAGAGATTATTTCTATTATGTTTGAAATGAAAAATGAAGCTGATGAAACAGCAAGTAAACATAAGAATGAAGATTTCTTTAAAGAACTTGATAAAGATAGAAAAGAAAAGAACTGTGAGTATGCCGTACTTGTTTCTTTACTTGAAATAGATAATGATTATTATAATACGGGAATAGTTGATGTTAGTCACAAATATCCTAAAATGTATGTTATTAGACCACAATTTTTTATACCTCTCATTACTCTCCTTAGGGGAGCAGCCTTAAACTCTTTAAGTTATAAAAAAGAGTTAGAAGTAGTTCAAAATCAAAATGTTGATATTTCTCATTTTGAAGAAAATATGAATAGTTTTAAAGAAGGATTTGCAAGAAATTATCGATTAGCATCAGATAAATTTAAAAAAGCTATTGATGAGATTGATAAAACAATTGATCATTTACAGAAAACAAAGGAAGCACTTTTGTCTAGTGAAAATAATTTGCGTTTAGCGAATAATAAAGCTGAAGATTTAACTATAAAAAGACTTACTAATAATAGCCCAACTATGAGAGAATTGTTTTCCAATTTACATGATGAAAATAATTAGCACTTTAACTTGACAAGTGCTAAAAATAGTGCTAGTATTATTGATGTAAGGGAAAGATAATTTCCTGGTATTAATTAGTATAATAATTGATATAATATTATTGAAAGGAAGATGATAATTATGACGTTAATGCCTAGAAAAGATAGCCTAGATTTATTTGATGATTTCTTTGGAGGAAATTTTTTAAGTAAGTTTGATACTAATATGATGAGAACAGATATTAGAGAAAGTGATAATGGTTATATAATAGATGTAGATTTACCTGGATATAATAAAGAAAATATTAAAGTAGATGTTACAGATGGATATTTAAATATAAGTGCTAAGATGAATAGTAGTGAAGATGATTCTAAAAAAGGTAAATATGTAAGACGTGAAAGATATTATGGAGAATGCTCTAGAAGTTTCTATATTGGTGATGATATTAAAACTGATGATGTTAAAGCCTCATTTAAAAATGGTATCTTAAGTCTAAATATTCCAAAGAAGACTGAAGAAGAAAAAGAGTCTGAAAAGAATTATATTTCAATTGAAGATTAAGCGAACAATATGTTTGCTTTTTTCTTTTTAATATGTTAAAATATGACCTGCATTAGGGGTGGTATTGTGACAGATAGATATCATATAAAAAAATATAATTTACTAGAAATGCTAGATGATGAAATTAATAAATATTCTTCTTGGTCATCCAAAGAAAAAGCTGATTATATTTATATTAGAATGTGTCAGTTATTTAATTATGATGAAAGATGGAGATATACTGAGAGTGAAAAATTACGTGGGAAAATTTTTGATAAAATGATAGATGTAACTAATGTTAATACCAGTAAAACTGTTTGTAGTGGATTTAGTAATGCCTTTGCTGATATAATAAATATGCTTCTTAGTGGCTGTAAAGATTTTGATACAATATTAACTTATGGTGAAGAGTCTCATATGTATACAAGTGCTTGGTTTAATGATATTGTCTGTACATATGACCCTATACTTTTTACTAATGATTTTTTAAATGCAAAAAAGAATCTACCAATATTAGGTATTAAAATAAATAATTTAGATATTTGGGAAGAAGAATTAGTTCAGGAAGAAAGTTTTAAAAGAATAGGCTATTCAAAATCTGGTGTAGAAAAACTAAAAAATATTAGAAAAAAAGCGTATATTAATAGTGATAGTTATGAAAGTTTTTTTGATTATTTAATCAATAATTTAGATTTTAATAACCTGGGTATTTATGAAGCAAATAATTTATTAAATATGCAAGCTAAGGCTCAGTATCAGAAAAATTTTAATAGTTTAGGTATTGATCTTAATTATCAAGAAACTAATGATAATGGAATAGTATTTACTTATAGTTATAATAATAAGGATAGATATGAAGTAAGTGAAGATTCAAGTAAAATAAAAGTACTTAAATTATGATAGAATAATAGTAGGTCATTAACTATAAGGAGTCATTTACAAATTTGATTTTTTAAGTATTTTTTTATAAGTTGGAAAAAATCCCATGCCAAAAAGATTTTACATGATGAAATCTTTGAAAAATTATAATTATATAATTATTTCAATAAAGACGGATTAAAATCAACATTGTTTTTTCTAGTGAATAAATAATTCTAATAATCTTTTTACACGCGTGAGATAATACAGAAATCGTGTTTGTACTTTGATATATCAATACCAATAAAATATATCATTTATAAGCACCTACTAATTAGTTTGTTTGCACTGAGTTTACACAGAATTTCTAATTATGTAATCATGTAATGATATAAAACATCTTTAAAAGTGTTATCTAACTAATTAATAATTAAATAAAAAATCTGTGATTTTAGTTACCTAAAACAGTCCTCATGGCCGTATAAACATAGGAACAAATCCATAGTGCGAGATTTATTATGTCTTTAGAGGCATAATAAATCAAAATATATAGAAAGGAGATAATCAACCATAGAATTAATTAAAATATTTCTATGTAATCGATTATACATAATTACATGATAAAGGTAGAAAATGAGGAAAAAATTAGAATAGATAATTTTTTAGTAAGTAAATTAGATTTATCAAGAAGTAAAATTCAGAAATTAATAAAAGATGGTAATATTTTAGTAAATAATAAAGTTGTAAGTGCTAATTATAAAGTTAAATTAAATGATTTAATAGATGTAAATTATAAAGAAGAGTCTACTGATATTATTGGAGAAAATATACCTTTAGATATTGTTTATGAAGATGATGATTTATTAGTTATTAATAAAAAAAGTGGTATGGTAGTTCATCCTGCTCCAGGACATTATTCTGAAACTTTAGTTAATGCTTTAATATATAAATATAATTTAAGTAGTGGAGAATCTTTTAGACCTGGAATTGTTCATAGATTAGATAAAGATACTAGTGGGTTGATGTTAGTTGCAAAGAACGAACAAACTCATGAAAGATTAGCTGATATGATTAGTAAAAAAGAAGTAGAAAGAAAATATTTAGCAATTGTTGATGGTTTAATAAAAAATGATAGTGGAACTATTGATGCTCCAATAGGAAGAAATATTGATAATAGACAAAAAATGGCTGTTACAGATATTAATGGCAAAGACTCTATTACACATTTTAAAGTTCTTGAAAGATTTAATAATAATACTTTAATTGAGTGTAAACTAGAAACTGGTAGAACCCATCAAATAAGAGTACATATGGCTTTTATTGGTTATCCTGTTAATAATGATCCTTTATATGGTAAAGGTAAAGCTACAAATTTTGGGCAAATGTTACACTCATATAGTATTAAATTTATTCATCCAAGAACTGGAGTAGAATTATCTTTTAAAGTAGATCCACCTAAAGAATTTATGGATAAATTAAATAGTTTAAAAGAAGAAAAAAAGATTAGAAACTAAATTTCTAATCTTTATTTTTAATATAGTGTATAAGTTTTTATTTTTTCAACTTTACTATATTTTATAGGTTCACCATCAAAAACTGCTATAAATGTTCCATATCCTTTTAATTTATATTTATGATTTGGCTTTAAATTAGATTTAGAAACATTTACTCTTCCAGCTGAATCAACCTTAACACAATGAATATAATCATAAAAATTATTAATTTCTGCAAGTATATCTTCATACTTCCTAGCTATATCAATTCTTGATTCAGTACATTCATTTATATTTTTAATACATCTTAGTCTAATTTGAGATAATTGCTCATCTAACTTTTTTATTTCAATTTCAGGGTGAATTGTAATACAATTATCGTTTTCATTTACATAATAAACACTATCATTGGGTTCTGGATTAGTAGCTTTTGGTAATACAATTCTTCTTTTAGAATCAGTTCCTCTTTCTTCATTTTCATACATCTTATTTTCACCAAACATTTTTTCAACCACCTTTCACAAATGTGTTTAATATTTTAACATATTTTTATATAAATTTCAATTAAATATTCATCAAATAGATAGTTAAAGACAAGATAGTTGCAAATAAACTTAAAATTAAATATGGATCTAGCAAATATTTTTTCTTACTTTGTAAAAGAGAAGTTTCTTCATATAAGAATAAAGTAGATAGAAAAGTTCCTAAACAAGATATAAATCCTAAGAAGTTATTTTTTAAAATAAAGAAAACTATTACAAAACTTTGATTAAATAGATAATTTATTAGAAGAGTAATTTTATATGACTTAGGAATTTCTTTTAGTTTGTAATTAGTAATTATATTGTAAATTGTTATAGAAATAAAAATATAAACTATAGTCCAAGCAATACTATAAAAAATACTTGGTGGAGTAAAAAATGGTTTTTTTAAACTTTCTAAATAGGTATAATCTATTTTAAATAAATAAGATATAAACCAAGGTAGTAAACATAATATGTATAAAAATATTTTTTTTAACATTTCAACATCTCCTCTTTTAATATTATGTGTATTTTGATACAATATTATTAGTTTTATTAGGAGGGGACTTAATGGGAGAAGAAATAATGTTAGATGACAAAAATGTTATTGTTATGAAATTATTACATTATTTTATTACTGAGAAAAATTATAATCCAATTATTTTGCAGGGTGTTGATAATGAGATATGGTTGGAGAACTTAAATTCTGATTGTGAAATTGTAAGAATTGTATCAGAAAATATATATAATAATGAACAGTATGACTTTGATGTTTTTAAGACTAAAAGAATTTTGAAAAAGATTAAGAAAAAGACTTTGACATTTAATATTAATGTTTTTAGCATTTTTTTAAATATGAGTGATAATGTAACAGAAAAATTAGATTCTAATTCTAAACTTCTTGGTGTTAAAGTTAGTGATGAGAATGATTTGAAGAAGAATAAAAAAGTTAAGGAGATGTTTCCTGATTTAGCTAAAAAGATGAAATATAGTGAAGAGGGGGTTGAATTATTTATGAAGATTACAAGTGATATAAATAAACATAATAAAGAAGATGCTAAAAGACTTGATAGAGTATTTAAGAGTAAAACACCTTATATTACTTATCTATTAATTATAATAAATTGTATATTTTATTTTCTTCCTAATATCATGGGAAAAGATGTATACCAATATGTTATTAATAGTTTTTGTATTCATGGACCAAGTATTAGAGCAGGACAATATTATAGACTAATAACTGGAATGTTTTTACATGGAAGTATTATTCATTTATTTTTAAATTGTTATTCTTTATATATAGTTGGTTCTCAAATAGAAAGTTTTTTTGGCAAAATTAAATATCTTATAATTTATTTGTTTTCAGGTCTTACTGGTTCTCTTCTTTCAATTACCTTGAGTGGAAGTACTGCTTCAATTGGAGCAAGTGGAGCAATATTTGGATTAATGGGAGCACTTCTTTATTTTGGCTTTTATTACCGTGTTTATTTAGGAAATGCAGTTAAAACACAGATTATTCCAATTATTATTTTAAATTTATTTATTGGTTTTACAATACCTGGAATTGATAATTGGGGACATATTGGTGGTTTAATAGGAGGAGTTTTAAGTTCTATGGCCTTAGGAGTAAAAGATAAATCGACAAAATTTGAAGAAATCAATGGTTGGATTATTTGTCTTTTATTTTTAGTGTTCTTATTATATATGGGACTTATATTTGCTGGAAGATAGAAATTTATAGATAATTTATTGTGTTTAAAAGTTTTAAATGTTAAAATTAGATTGATATTGTAGTGAGGTGATATTATGCCACAAGAACAAACTAGTCTATTTAATTTATCTGAAATAGATACTGAACTTACTAGAAAAGTTTTAAAAGAAGTTTATAATTCGTTGCAAGAAAGAGGTTATAATCCAACTAACCAAATAGTAGGTTATTTGATTAGTGGTGATCCTGGCTATATTTCTAGTTATAAAGATGCTAGAAGTAAAATTCAAGAAATTGATAGGGCTAAGATTGTAGAGATTCTTTTAAAAGAATTTCAAAAGAATAATAAATAATGCGGTATTTAGGGCTGGATTTGGGAAGCAGAACTCTAGGCATTGCTGTTAGTGATAAGACTGGGGTGATTGCGACTTCTTATAAAACTATAAGACACAATGAGGAGTATCTTAAATTAATTGATGAAGTAAAAAAAATTGTAGATGAATTAGAAATAGATGCTATTGTACTAGGTTTCCCTAAAAATATGAATAATACTATTGGACCTAAAGGACAATTAAGTTTAGAATTTAAATATAAATTAGAACAAGCTTTAAAAATTCCCATTTATTTGGAAGATGAGCGACTAACTACAGTCAGTGCAACTAATGTATTAATTAGTGGTAATGTATCACGAAAAAAAAGAAAGAAAGTAGTTGATAGTGTCGCAGCTACAATAATATTACAAAATTATTTAGATAGGAGAATAAGGTAATGAAAAATAATACTTTTTCAATGTTAGATGAAAATGGAAATGAAATAGTTTATGACGTTTTATTTACTTTTGAAAGTGAAGAATCTCATAAGAATTATATTGTATATACTGATAATAAAAAAGATGAATCAGGAAATATTGAAGTTTATGCTTCAATTTATTATCCAGATGATCCACAAAGTAAATTAGAAGCTATTAAAACAGATAAAGAGTGGAAAGTAATAGAAACTATTTTAGATACTTTACAAGAAGAAGTAAACAAAAAAAAGAATAATGAAACTAATGAACAATAGTTTTTTATTTTGTTGGAGGGATTATGGCAGTTAAAAAAGTTAAACCAAGACCTTTGCTATTATTTGCTTTACTTGGAATAATTTTAGTTATAATTGGATTATGTTGGCTTCATTTTGCAAGCCCAGTAGATAGAAATGATAATAGCGAGGTAGAACTTACAATTACTAGTGGTATGAGTACTATTAAAATTGGTAATATTTTAAAAGAAGAAAGATTAATTAGAAGTAAGAATTTATTTTGTTTATATACTAAATTATATAGTAATAAGTCATTAAAAGCTGGTACTTATAAATTAAAAAGAAGTATGGATTTAAATCAAATTGTTTCTATTTTGGAAAAAGGCAGTACATATAGCCCAGATAGTTTAAAATTAACTTTCAAAGAAGGGCAAAGAATAACTGATTATGCTAAGGTAATTAGTGATAATACTTTTTATAGCTATGCTGATGTAATCGCAGTATTTAGAGATAACAACTACATGCAAGAGTTAATTAATAAGTATTGGTTTTTAACAAATAATATTATGCAAGATGGAATTTATTATTCTTTAGAAGGATATTTAGCACCTGACACTTATTATTTTGAAAAAAATGTGACAGTAAAAGAAATTATTGAAAAAATGCTTGATGAAGAAGAAGATAGGTTATCTAACTACGAAACATCTTTAGAAACTAACACTCATTATTATTTAACAATGGCCTCAATTATAGAATTGGAAGGAAAAAACTTAGAAGATAGAAAAAATATTATGGGTGTATTTAATAATAGAATAAGAGCTAATATGCATCTTGGAAGTGATGTCACTACTTATTATGCATTTCAAGTTCCTTTATCTGCTAAATTAACAACAACTCAATACAATACATCAAATCCATATAATACAAGACCAACTAGTAAATTAGGACCACCTATTGGACCAATTTGTAATCCATCAATTATTAGTATTGAAGCAGCACTTAATCCAACGAATAATAATTATTTATATTTTGTAGCAGATAGTACAGGTAAAGTATATTATTCTAAAACAAATGATGAACAAAATAAAATAATACGAGAATTAATTAGTCAAGGAAAATGGAATGGATAGTGATTAATTACATGGAAGAAAATATTAAAGAATTAAAAGAATATGCTTATGAAAACAATATACCTATTATGCAAGATGAGGGTATTAAATATTTAACTAATTATATAAAACAAAATAATATAAAAAAAGTTTTGGAAATAGGTACAGCAATTGGTTATTCTGCTATTATGATGTGTCTTGCAAACAAAGAAACTTCAGTTGTTAGTATTGAAAGAGATGAGAAAAGATATTTAGAAGCTATTAAAAATATTAAAAAATTTAAATTAGAAGATAGAATACATTTAATTTTTAATGATGCCTTAGAAGTTAAATTAAATGACAAATATGATCTAATATTTATAGATGCAGCTAAAGCTCAAAATAGAAATTTTTTTGAAAAATTTGAAAGCAATTTAATAGAACATGGAACAATAATTACAGATAATATGAATTTTCATGGTTTAGTTTTTGAAGACGAAGAAAAGATAGAAAGCAGAAATCTTCGTCAATTAGTAAGAAAAATAAAAGAATATCGTATATTTCTTGAAAACAACCAAAATTATGATGTTGAAATATTAAATATTGGAGATGGAATAGCAATTAGCGTAAAAAAATAAGTGGAGGTGGTTTTATGCAATTAGTTCAGTTTCTTACTTGTAATGATACATTAGGAACTTGTTGTAGTGACTATACTCTTGTTAATTTACTAGATATTATGCGAAAACTAATGGAATTAATTCAATTAATAGTACCTATTATTTTAATTGTAATGGCTACAATTCAATTAGGTAAAATGATGATTTCTCCAGAAGAAGAAAAATTAAAAAAATCATTATATAATAAATTTTTAGCAGCTTTCTTTGTTTTTATTATTCCAGTTATTATTGATGCAGCCTTAAATCTTTTACCTGAAAGTTATTCCTTATCATCTTGTTGGGAAAAAGCAAAAGTTTCTGCTGAAATTGTTAGAAGTCAAAAAAATAGTTATATAGCAATTGATGACAAAGCTACTAAAGCAAGTGTAATAGGTAATTATGACGATTATGAAAATGGTACAAGTGATAGCGAAAGCTCTTCCCAAGGAAGTGCTACTGGCGAAGCAATAGTAAATTATGCAAAAAAATTTGTTGGTAGTCGTTATGTGTGGGGTGGTACTTGGAATGGTGAGTCACCTTATACTGCAACTGACTGTAGTGGTTTTGTTCAAGGAGTATTTAGGCATTTTGGTATTAATTTAACTAGATCTACTTATTCTCAATGGAATGATAAAGCATCATATACTTTAGTTACTGGTGAAATTAAGCCTGGAGATTTAATAATGTATGATGGTCATGTTGGAATACTTACTGGTAATGGTAGAGAAATTGTTCATAATAAAAGTCCTAGATATGGTGTATGCATTGATAAAGATTATAAAAAATGTTCTTCACATGCTATTCTTGGAATTATGAGAATAAAAGGTGTTAATTAGGAGGAAGAAATGTTTAATATTACTAAAAAACATATTGGAAAGAGAAAACATAAATTAGCTAATAATACTAAGAGAACATTAATTTATATATTAGGGGCTTCTATTATAATTTTTATAATTACTTTTATATATGTAAAAAAGCAAAATGAAAATTATAGAAATATTAAACAAGAAAAAGACAATTATATTGTCTATACAAAATATAGTCAAAATACAAATAATTATGCTCAAAATATTCCTTATATAAATATCAAATCTAATAATATAGATTTAGTTAATGAGGATATTGATTCGTTTGTTTTTAATTTTAAGGGACAAAATAAGTGTATAATTTCTTATGAGTATGATATAAATGGTATCATCTTATCAGTTATTGTTAAAGTTGGAGATTATAGTACTGAATATTCTCCTCAAGTATATGCAAAAAGTTATAATATTAATTTAGATACTTTAGAGGTTATTAATAATGATGTTTTACTTAATTTTTTTGGTACTGATGAAAATGAAGTAAGTAGTATAATTGAATCTAAATTTAAATTATATTATACAGATTTGGTAAATCAAAATTACTTTTCACAAGAAGAATGTAATTATGATTGCTTTTTGAAATATAGAAATGTTAGTAATTATTTAGATAATGTAAATTATTATGTTAAAGATGGTAAATTATATGTTTATAAACCATTTGTTATATACTCAATATATGATGAGGAAGAATATTTTACAGAAGATAGTTATAAATTTCTAATAGCAAAAGAAGATTAGTCTTCTTTTTCTGTTATATAATAGTATAATAGTTAGAAGTTATGGAGTGATTAAATGAAATTATTAGTTGAATTAAGTAATAAAAATAATTTGAATTTAAATTGTACAGGTTTTATATTACCATTAAAAGATTATTCAGTAGAAAGTACTATTTCATTTACTATAGAAGAAATAGAAAATATTATTAATAAATATA
>OCVV012880306.1_pt1 | contig 15072 bp, 13 predicted proteins | sample 1539721 | NCBI WGS metagenome assembly OCVV01 (sample SAMN02144230, study PRJEB22623) | gut metagenome | biome: sheep rumen | host: Ovis aries | place: New Zealand
CTTGCATGTGTTAGGCCTGTAGCTAGCGTTCATCCTGAGCCAGGATCAAACTCTTCACTGTAATATCTTATTATAGTTCTGTTCGACCGGCCAGGCTTCCTGCGATTCTATCGTCTTTATCGTTATTTTTCTTTAGGAATTAACTTCTGCTTGTGTATTCCGTTCTCCCCAAATCGTTTGGAAGAAAAGGGGATGGAATACGCTGCTTGTCTTGTATGCTTGTTCGCAGTCTGTCAAAGATCTCTTTTCAACTTTTCGGAAAGTGAGCATAAAAACGCTTCCGAGGGGAACACCTCGGTTGCTTTCCGAAAGCGAGTGCAAAGGTAGGGACTTTTTAAATACTGACCAAATCTTTTGGCAACTTTTTTCAAGAAAAAGTGAAAAAAGAGGGAAACAGGGAGGAAAAGGAGGTTTTTCAGTCCCCATGTGGGCAATATGCACACCTCATTTCGATTGTCCGACAATAATCAGATAAATCTGGTTCATCTGCTTAATCGTTCCGCAAGAACTTGATACGCCTTCGGCGGACGAAGGCGTATCACTGTATTACTTAACTCTTCATTCTTAATGAGCCTTACATCGTTACCCTCACGAGCCTTGCACCGTAAAGTTCACAACCTTTACGGCGCTCCACCACACGATGCCTCCCAAAGGTCATGAGGGGGTGAAAAGGGGGGCATAGATTCCTTATTCCATGGGGTTAATCATCGACTCAATAAAAAAGGCACTTCACCCATTATTACTTGATTTTACTATCTATTATCTTCCATTCTGTTTCATTTATTCCCCACTCAGACCTTAATTGTTCGTCATTTATTCTTTCAGAATATCGTCCCAAATCTGGAATAAACATGAAACACTCCCTTGTTACATCTTGTGAAGCAACACATTGCGAGAGCAGATATCTGACAATTTTGGTAAATATGTACGACTTAAAATTTTCGATTTCTGCTTTTGTGTCAAATGCTGCTGCCACAAGATACACCTCCGCACAGCATTCCCCTGGCTGGGCTATTCTAACATTACCATCGTTATAGAAACCCACAGGTTTTGTAAAATCGGTTTGTCCTGCGATTGGTGAACGTGGTATCAACAATTTCCATTTATTAAGAAAATGGAAATCATCTTTAACATCATCTTTAGATGCGTATTTAAGTCCGATTTTTTGTTTAAACCAACAGGGAATCCCTGAAGAATGTGGTGGGTAGTCTGTTTGTAAAGCAAATGGTTTACGAGGAGACACACGCTTGTCTAATGTGGCTCCATTATTGATGTTTAGTTTCTTTATTTTATTGATGATTGTTGGTGCTGAATTATCTCTAAGTAAGACTTGAAATTCATTTAATTTTCTTCTTTTGGAATCCAAGTTTCCTTTTATAGACGAAACGAATTCGCACTTACCATCTGGAGAACGATTTACGAGATCCATATGGAAATAACATACACCTCCCGCGATTTCAGCTGAAGGGAAAAGTTCACGATAATCTGGATAATCATAAATGGTTCTTATGTGCTCATCACCAAGCATTACTTTTCTAAAGCCATCCAATCCTTTGCCTCCCACATACCACCGAGCAGGCATAATCATTGATATATGTTTAGGCGATATTGCTTTTGAAATTTCAACAAAACGATGATATATAGGAGATGCACTATTGGAATTCCCTCCATCCATCACTTGATACGGTGGGTTTCCCACCACAGCGTCTATTTTCATATTCTCATTATTATTGATTTTCCAGAAGTGTTTGCCGTCGCGGAAAGTGTTGACCACGGCGGTAGGCTTCTCGGAGATGTTCTTGATTAAGTTTTTGTAGTATTGAGCATTTACGCGGGTGGAACGGAAGCCTGCCAAGGTGCGGCGCGTGATGCTGCGAGCCATCGGAGTTTTGCACACCACCAGAATGTTCTCCTCGATGGTGGCATCCCACAGGCTCATGGCAAAACTGTGGCTCACTTCACCATATTTCTCTTTTGCCGCCTCTACGCGAGTTCTATATATGTTATAGGCACAGTAGAGTGGATAGAGACCACTCTTTGAGTTGATTTCCAGCACATGGCTGTCCGTCTTGAACACATCGGCTGTCACTTTGCCCCTATCTACATAGCGGGGAACATCCAACATCTGCTTGAATTCTTCATCGTAGAAGCACCAGCCGCCCAAACAATCGCTCATGTGCATATTCACCACGCGCCAAGGAGTCAAGACTGTCTCTTTGTCTGGGTTACGGAACGTGTTGAAGATGTTGGCGAGACGTTCAATGCGTTCCTCAATGGTGAACTTGTCGGCAGCCCTTGCCATTTCTCTGATGCGTTTTCCTGCCTCACGGAAGACATCTGCCTCGTAGTATTTCTTGAAGTTCTCGAAGTCCTCCTTGGTCACACCTTTAGGCATAAATTCTTCCCACGACACATCGTCCACCAAGTTAGTGAAGTTGTCGATGGTCAATTCCTCTTCCTCGTTGCCCTGTATCGTGCAAGCATGCTTGCCATCTACATTCGCTTCGTTCGTCAGTTCTGCCCCATAGATGAGCAGGGGCATTCGGATACTGATACCACGCAAGATGCTGATGGCTTCTGCCCGTTGTGTCTTCTTCTGTTTCAGTTCTTCGAGACGCGCCTTTTCTTCGGGTGTGAGGTCTTTCTTCTTTTTCTTCTCCAGTTTTTCTTTTTCGGCATATTCCTCCTTGGTAAAACCTTGTTGGTTCACGTCGATGTCGCCACTCTTCGCCATCGCTTTCGTTGCACCAATCTTCCCTTTCAAATGCTTGAACATGGCCAAATCGACATCGGTGAGTTTCAGCAGTTCGTCGTTGTAGAGCGCGCCGTCCTCGAAACCGCACTGCACAACCTTCTCTATTTGGGCCTTTTTTAGTTGCCCCATCATGGTCTTCACATCGTAGGGCTTCATCTGGCTGCCTTCGATGGAGATGATGGGACAAAAGTTGAGAAAGTCGCCCAATATCTTTCTGTCGCCGTCGGTGGTTTTTCCGGCCTTGGCACTCACCTTTGCCGTCTCTGCCAAGACTCTTAGCGTCCTGTCTGGCGCGAAGTCGAAAGCATAGCACTGTTCCTTCATGCGCCCGTTGTGGCTGTAAGGTGTCTGCACACGGAAGATGGTCTGCATATATCCTGCTGCCGAAGTGCTGAATGAGCCTGTCATCATGAACACGCCCGTCCAAGGCTTCACACTCACACCTGTGGTCAGCCGTCCGCATGAAAGGGTGATGGTGTAGGTTTCATCGGGGTCAGGCCCAATGGCCTTTTCCACTGCCTTCAGTGCCTCAATGCTCTCTTCCTCTTCATCGCCGTCACCTGCCACATTCACCACGTCGAATGTGCCAAACACGGGATGTGACTTCAGTTTCATGCTCAATGCCTTGGCTGCTTTCACACCTGGAAGCATCCAGAGTGTATGCCGAAAGATGCGGCGGTATTCGTCGTTGGAATAAGGATAAAGGCTTTCTGCATCATCCTTGCACATCAGGTTCAGGAAGTTATCTACATCCCTGTCGTGAACAAACGTACCGTTCTCCTTCGTGCGGAAGAACTCGCGGAAATTGAAAGCCTTTTCGTCTTCCACAAACTCGCTCATCAGGTTGCCCAGGTCGTAGGTGTAGATGTTGATGGCTGGCAAGGAAGCGTAAGGGTTGGGTTCGTAGGGATTATCGGTCTGCCAGGCCTGTTTTGCCTTCTGTTCCATCACGTAGTCCCAAGTGTAGATTTCCTCTTCGCTGTAGTCGTCGAAAAGGTTGAACGGTGTACCCGAAAGTTGCAGCACTTTGGTCGTTTCTTTTCTCAGTTCCTTCAGCACATTCTGCCCCAGTTCTGTCTTTGTACCCTCATGCGCCTCGTCCACAATGATGAAGTTCCAAGGCGTGTTGAACACACGGTCATTCTTGTCAAACTTTCCTCCTACGGTTTCTGAACCACGCAGGTCTTGCATGGAGGCGAAATAGATGTACTTCTTTCCTTGCGGCACCATCCGTTCCAACGAAGAAAAACTCTCTCCGTTAGTGCGTGAGCCATAGCGGTAGTCTTTCCTGTCGTAGAAGATTTTGCCGAAGTCCTCAAACCAACCAGCATCCACCACTGGGCGGTGCGTCAGAATCAGGGTGCGTGTGAACTCTTCTTCCTTCACCACCTGCAAGGCAGAGAGCGTCTTGCCAAAACGCATCTTGGCATTCCACAACATCTGGTTACCCTTCTTGAATCGCTTGCGCGTCTTGTCTATCGCTTCACGCTGTTCGGGACGGAAGAGAATGGGTGTCTGTCCTGTGGTGATGTCGGAGGAGTGAAGACTGGTTTCTCCCCTTTTTACCGCAAGGATGGCTTTCTTCACCGTTTCAAGGTCACAGCAATACCACTCGTCTGCTCCTTTCACGCCAGCAAACTCCTTCTTGCTGATGCCGCTGCGCTCCAGCACCCGATGCACCTGCTTGTCGTTGAAAGTCATAATCATGCCGCTCTGTACGTAGATGCTGATTTCGGTATGGAGCAACTGATAGGCTATGCCTGCCGTCTTGGTGTATTGGCGTATGCGCTTGTGGGCGGCTGTTTGCAGTGCCTCCGTATTGTTGAAGAGGTTGCTGCCGTCATCCTCGTCAATGGTTGTCTCTCCAATTTTCAGACAATCACGGTGCCGTTCGTCATTGATGGCGAACACATAAATGAGTTTCGATTTCAGGGATGTGGTAAAGGTTGCCATAGTATTTCTTATTTGATGAGGTCAATGAATCGGATTTTCTTCTTGTTGTTCGGCCAGTCGCGTATGAGGCAGTAGATGCCGTTATGGTGGTGGATGTCGTCTTTCTCGCAGCCCAGACAAGGGATAACACGCTCGGTTTTTTCTTCAAACAGTCCTCCAGACACCACCGTCAGACTGTGGCAGGAGTCTGGCACGACTCCTTTCAGCCCGTCCATCTGGAAGATGTTCCATGAGATGATGTAGGCAATGTAATTGATGGATTTGAGAAGTGGCATCTTACCAAACTTCGCTTGGTAGTATTCGATGAAAGTCCAGAGCAGTGCTTCACGTGCCAAGAGGAGGTTGTCGCCTTGCCACTCGTAGCCATAGGTGTGTATATAGGCTTCCTGTGCCATGTCGAGCCATTCGGCACTGGTGACGGTGTTCTCGCCGACGATGCGTAGTTTCCTGTCAAGCAGTCCGATACGTTCATTGAGAGGGATGAATGCACCTGTGGTGGTGTCGTAGCGACTCACCAGATAGGGCGCTTCGCCACAGGTGATTTCCCAACGGGTGGCGCGCACATAGCCCTTCCATGACTTGCCTTCGGGAAACTCAATTCGGTTGGGAATCGTTTGCCAGGTGTGCTTTTCACTGTCTTCCACATTGAAGACATCCTTTCTGCCAAACCATGCTTCGTCAATGAGATTGTTCTGTGCATTGCACACCCATGAGGGGGTAAACACCTCTGCCATATCTTTGGCTCGGCCGGTTTGGTTCGCTTTCGACTTGAACACACGGGGTCTTATTACCATTCCTCGCTCACCCGTAATCAGTTCGGGCCGTATCTCCGAATGGTAATCGTACATGCTTCCAAGCGACTCATAGTCATGGGTCGCCCAGAAGATGTTGCGTCCTGTCGTGTGGTCACGCAGCAGTGTGTCCAACACCGCTGCCGACAATTCACGCAGGTCGTCCTCTCTGATATCCACAGAGAGGCCTGTTTCATCGTTTGGCATTCCTTGCGCTTATGACTTTGGCACTCGCACTTATCGGGATTCTTTGGGCTTATCTACGACAAGACCTCCATGTACGAAAAAGCGTGTCCGCTCTTATCGAACATAGAGGCCCTGAGACTGCCCAGTAGAATGATAAGTGACGCCCACGCTAAGCGCAGACATTCACAATTATCACAATTCTACTTGAGTTAGAAATTTCTCAGGTTTCTATGTTCTCCTTGATAACTGCTCATGCTGTTATTAATTCCAAAAGGGGCTGCCGCTCTTCGCCAAGATGCAGGCAACTCAAGGGCAAAGGTACACAATAATTTTTAGAAATGAAAGCATGAGGGAATGAAAAAATAAAAAAAGGCGTAAACAAATTTTCGTTTACGCCTTTGGTGGTATGGGGGGGCAATAAAAATGAACGAATGAGAGAATGAAAAAGACGAGGGGGAATGGGGTGAATAATAGGGGGGAACGTTGATTTATCGTGTCACGAATAGGTCAAATGAAAAAAAAGCCGTACCTTCGCACTCGATTATGAAACAAGAAGAAAAATCGCCTGTATATGGTCGCGACGTGATGGAACTGGTCACAGTGGCTGTTGAATATTGTGCTTTCCTTGAACAAGCAGAGGGAAAGACACGCATGAGTTTTGTGGATACGCTGATGAAGTTGCTTCCCCTACTCTACCTGAAGGCAGCACTGCTCCCCAAGTATGAGATTCTGGATGGAGAGTATCTTCCTGAAGATTATGTCAGCGAAGATAATTATAATATAGTACGCGCGAACATTAATATAATAATGGGAGAGAAGGATGACTATCTGGATGTGTTCATGGAGGACATGAAATATAGCGAATCTCCCATCTTGGCTACAGTCAGCGAAAATTTGGCTGACATCTACCAAGAACTGAAAAATTTTGTCCTCAACTATAAGAATGCAATCAATGACAGCCAAATGATGAATGCGCTTGCGGCAGTGAAGGAGGAGTTTCAGTTCAGTTGGGGGCAGAAACTTGTGAATGTGCAGCGTGCCTTGCATGAGGTTCGTTATTCGGAGGAGGAAGGATATTAACGGTGCTGGAGAAGATGAAAGCCATTCTAAATAAATATGATAAAAAGAAAATAGCGACGCTACCCAGAGTGTTGTTTGAGGGACGAGTTATTGTCATCTTCACGGAAAAGGACGCTGAGAAGGCTGTGGATTACCTGATGAAACAACCCGTTTTAGGTTTCGACACCGAAACGAAGCCGACGTTTACGAAAGGGAAAGCACATCAGGTGGCGTTGTTGCAGGTTTCCAGTCCCGACACCTGTTTCTTGTTCAGACTCAACAAAATTGGATTGACCGATTCCATCGTCAGGCTGCTGGAAGACCAAGATATACTCAAAGTGGGGCTTTCGTTGCAAGACGACATGAGGATGCTGAAACAACGCAGGCGCTTCAAGCCTGGCACATTCGTGGAGTTGCAAAAGGAAGTGAAAGACATCGGTATCGAGGACAACAGTCTGCAAAAAATCTATGCAAATCTTTTTGGCGAAAAAATATCCAAGAGTCAGCAACTCTCCAACTGGGAAGCCGACATACTGACCGAAGCACAACAACGGTATGCGGCCACTGACGCTTGGGCATGCATCCAAATACACGAAGAAGTAGCGAGGATGAAGAGAGAGCAAGACTTCATACTGGAAAAAGTGCCAGAAGAACGCAGGACATTCTCTACAACCCATTCTTAATCAAGACAATCATCACGAATCAATCAAAAGACAATCAATGAAAAGCATTTATCTGAGACGAGGCAAAGACGAGTCATTGAGGCGCTTTCACCCCTGGATATTTTCGGGAGCCATCCATCACATGAGTGAAGAACCCGAAGAGGGTGAGAAAGTTAAGGTCTATACCAGCGACAACGAATACATCGCCACTGGACATTACCAGATTGGCAGTATCATGGTGCGTGTGCTTTCGTTTAAGGATGAAAGCATTGACCAAGCCTTCTACGAACGTAAACTTGCCATTGCCCAAGATGTCAGACAACGCATCGGTGTCATTGGCGGCGAGAACAACACTTACCGCCTTGTGCATGGCGAGGGCGACAACTTGCCAGGGTTGGTCATCGACATTTACGGCAACACCGCTGTGATGCAGGCACATTCCGTCGGCATGCACATCGACCGCATGATGATTGCTGATGCTCTGAAATCCGTGATGGGTGACGCGCTCAAAAACATCTTCTACAAGTCGGAAACCACCCTACCCTTCAAGGCTGAACTCGGACAAGAGAACGGATTTCTGTTAGGAGGCGACAGCAACGATGTAGCGATGGAAAACGGCTTAAAGTTTCACGTAGATTGGCTGAGAGGTCAAAAGACCGGGTTCTTTGTTGACCAGCGAGATAACCGACGTTTGCTGGAGCAATACTCCAAGGGAAGAAAAGTGCTCAACATGTTCTGCTACACTGGCGGTTTCTCCTTCTATGCCATGCGCGGAGGCGCCGAGTTGGTTCATTCTGTCGATTCGTCGCAAAAAGCCATCGACCTGACCAAAGCCAACGTGGCACTGAACTTTCCCGATGACAACAGGCATGAGGCCTACGCAGAAGATGCCTTCAAGTTTCTCGACCAGATGCGGACACCCTACGACCTCATCATTCTCGACCCACCTGCTTTTGCCAAACACAAAGATGCTCTCCGTAATGCACTGAAAGGTTATACCCGACTGAACAAAAAGGCATTTGAAAAGATTCAGCCAGGTGGCATTCTTTTCACTTTCAGTTGTTCACAGGCCGTCAACAAAGACCAGTTCCGTGCTGCCGTATTCACTGCAGCAGCCCAGGCTGGCCGTAACGTGCGCATTCTCCATCAGTTGCATCAGCCAGCCGACCACCCCATCAACATCTACCACCCCGAAGGAGAATACCTGAAAGGATTGGTTCTGTATGTGGAGTAGAAAAAGAGGATTACTCCCAAAGGGAGCCGAAGGCTGAAGATGATTGTGTGGCCATCCCTCGCTCATTGGACAGAGCGGAGGATTTATCGGCGGCTTTCGTTTTCACAAAGACAGACTGAACTGACTCCTTTGACTGACATACCACACTACATCCGTCTAACAGACAAGTGCTTGCTTCTGGAACTATGTAAACTTTCTTCATGAGACTGTTTTTCTTCAAAGAAAAGGCCTCCTGAGAGGCCCTACATTCTATTTACAATGCAAAATTACAAATAATTTTCCAAGCGTCCAAGTTTCACGCTCTTTTTTCCTTCTTTATTTTCTATTTCACCTTTTCAATAAACTTCCGAAGATTCTCGAGGTCTTGTTCATTGGGATGTCCTGCATGGAGAGGTCCCATCGAACCTTTGCAGGTAAAGGAGCGTTCATCAACCTTAATTCCTTGCGCCTCAAGCAGAGCGCGCATTTGCGGGACAGGCGATTTGATGATGGCGCATGAGCCGAAACAAACCACACGCTTCACTTTTTCAGGAGAAAGAGTTTTGATGAATTTGACCATTTCTCCATTGATTTTTCCCAACATCACCCCTGAGCCAAGATAGAGAGTATCAACGGGTTCAGAGAGAGGCTGTGCCACGGTTTCAGGCACTGCGCCCGTCACTTGTGCTACGATATTGGCCATCTGGGCAGAGTGGCCGAACTTGCTAAAATATCTGATTGCTATTGCCATTTTTCTTTAAGTTTTAGAGTTGATTATACGACCATTTTTTCAATTTCCTCACGATGTTCAAACAACGTGCATCCGCCCGTATGTTCCCAGCCGAGTGCCTTGGCAGCACGAATCTTGCGGAACAAGGGGGACTTCAAGGCTTCGCGCACTCCCATCTCCGCCACATTGCTGTCGCTGAAGGGCGAGAAGGGGCAAGGTTCGGCCGAACCATCGGGGCCGATATGGAAAAAGCCACGTCCTGAGGCCAGACAGCCGCCAAGGGCTTTCTCGTCGCCGGGGAAAGAGAGAAAGATGATGTCGGCATACTCGCTGCGTCGCTGTGCCAGCAAGGTCTCCATCTCAGCCACTTGTTCGTCGGCAAAAGCCAGATGCTCCGTGCCAGGGTCGATAGGTACATATTCCACGTAGAAGACAATCTTGCAGCCGTAGGAGCGCAACTGGTCGATGAAGTCAGCCGAAGTGACCAAGTGCATGTTCTCAGTGGTCACAGTGATGCTGGTGCCGAAGAAAAGGTCTTCCTCCTTCAGCATCTGCATCGACTGCATGGCCCGCTTGAACACCCCACGTCCACGCCGTTCGTCCGTCCCCATGGCTGTGCCCTCAATGCTGATGATAGGCACGATGTTGAGGTTTTTCTTCAGAAACTCCATGTAGGAAGGGCCGATGAGTGTGCCGTTGGTGAAGACGGGGAAAATCATGTCTTTCACCTCAGCCACCTTCTCCAGAATGTCTTTGCGCATCATAGGTTCTCCACCTGCCAGCAGCGAGAAGTTGATGCCCATCTCAGCCGCCTCGGCGAAGACAGCCTTCCACTGTTCTGGCGTCATCGTTTCCCTACGTGCCGACTCCTTGTCCTCGGCAATGCCGTTGCTACGGGCATAACACCCTTTGCAATGCAGGTTGCAGGTGGTGGAGATGCTGCTGATGAGGAATGGCGGCACCTCCAAACCTTCTTCTTCCAGCATCTTCTGCCGCCGCTTCTCCGACTTCTGGAAAAGCGTTTGCATCCAATAGGCAAACTTCGCCTCACGTGGGTTAGAAAGCACATTCTTGTAAGCCTTTGCCATGATGCGGCGAATGCTTTCGCTCATGTAGGCCCCCAGGTCTATTGTTGTGTTTTCCGCCATTCGCTCTTACAGTTTCATCACTCGTTTCATTTCCAGATTCTCATAGCCTTCAGGACAGTGAGTGGAGAGATAGACGGTGGGATGCGCACCCACGAACTCACGCACACGGTTGAGCGTCTCGCGGGCAGCCTCTTTGTCTTCAAACACAATGCTGAGTTTGTTGGCCTTCAGGGCAGCATCGCAGTAGGTCACATCGCCGTGGAACATGTAGAAGAGGTCGCCCACTTCGGCTATGACGATGCTGTTGCCTTTGGTGTGGCCCTTGGCTTCGATAAAATAGATGCCCTCAGCCACCTTCTCCGCTTTGGGGAAGTTGTAGTAGGCTCCATCCTGATAGGCACAACGCACAATGTTCTCTCCCTCCAACTTCAGCGCATCGGCATCTTCGGGACCGATGTAGATTTTGGCATTGGGGAAGTACTGCAAGGCAGCCGCATGGTCGGGGTGCTTGTGAGTGACGAGAATCTTCGTCACCTGTTCGGGCTTGTAACCCATGGCAGCCAAAGAGTCCATGTAGTCGGCTACTTTCTCACCCATATAGAGCGGTGCGCCCAACTTCTTGGCCGGGGCAGGATAGTCGTTCTGGAAGCCCGTGTCCACCAGAATCACCTCTTCACCCGTGTCGATGAGAAAGTTCTGTAAACTGCTGCGGTAGATGATTTGGTCGTCAAATGCGTCCTTGCCCTCTTCACCGCCAAAGGCAAACGGCTGGTTCATGAAACCACCGTCAAACATTCTAATCGCTTTTATTTCCATTTTTCCTTTAATTATATTTTTTGTTTTTCTCAGCCCATCACCACATCGAGCACCATCATGAGCACAAACCCAACGGCAAACCCGATGGTGCTTAGGTTGGAGTGTTTTCCTTCAGAGGCTTCAGGGATGAGTTCCTCCACCACTACATAGAACATGGCACCTGCTGCAAAAGCAAGCATATAGGGCAATACAGGGGTGAGCAGCGAGGCCAGCAACACCACGGCCAGTCCGCCCACGGGTTCGACCGCACCGCTCAGGCTACCGATGAGAAACGAACGCCACTTCGAGTTGCCTTCGGCCCGCATGGGCATGGATATGATAGCGCCTTCAGGGATGTTCTGGATGGCGATTCCCAGCGACACCGCCACAGCCGATGCCACCGAGAGGTTGACCACCCCTTGGTCGGCTCCTGCAAAGACCACACCCACAGCCATTCCTTCTGGCAGGTTGTGGATGGTGACCGCCAGAGCCAACATGGCCGTGCGCGAGAGTCGCGAATGCGGTCCCTCAGGACGGTTGCTGCCCAGATGCAAGTGGGGAGTCACCTCATCGAGCATGAGCAGGAAGCCGATACCCAACAGGAAACCCACTGCCGCAGGCACAACGAACCATGCCCCTCCTTCCTCCATGTCCATGGCCGGAATGAGCAGCGACCACACCGAAGCAGCCACCATCACTCCCGATGCAAAACCCAAAAGTGTCTTTTGCAGACAAGGCGACATATCGCCCTTCATGAAAAAGACGAATGCCGCCCCAAGCATGGTTCCCAACAGGGGAATGAGAAGTCCTAACGCAAGTGTCAGCATCAGTTAGCAGGAGCCCACTTGCAACGCACAGGCGATACGATTGCACCTTCCTTCTTCAATTCAGCAAAAGCTTTGTCCACGTCCTTGCGATTTGCACCTAACGCTTTAGTCACATCGCCAGCCGAGACTGGTTTTCCAGCCTCACGCATGGCTTGCAATACTTGCTCTTTCATTTCATATAAAGTTAGTAGTTAGTTATTTTAGAATGCTACTGTTTCGTCCAATTCCATCATCTTGAAAAAATTGGCGGTAGCATCCTTCAGATAGAACATCACACCGTTCTCGCCATTCTCGCCAAGCGCAGGCTTCAGTACTGGCATCTTATCCACCAAGGCCTTGCCTACTTCGGGACGGTTGTCCTCCACAAGTTTGCACTCGACGCGGAGAGTTCTGCCCTTGAAAGCACAGATTTCAGCCTTGTTGTTGGCAGCAATCTGGCGGGTTGCATTGGTTTTGCCAAAAGCCATTATGTAAATCTTTCCTTCAAAGAAAAGTATGGCTCCGTAAGGACGTACTCGTGGCTGGTCGCCCTCCATGGTAGCCAGATAAAATGTCTTGGCATCCTCCAAGAAGTCGTAAACTTTCTTGACAGTTTCCATAATCTATTATGAGTCCACTCAAAAAACTATTTCTTCTCCGGGGGAAGACTGAAGGTGATGGGCAGGGTGAATCTCATGCGGACTGGCGAGCCTTTCATTCTGCCAGGTTCCCATGGTGGCATGGCTTTCACCACACGCATGGCTTCTGCATCCAGGTCCGCATCGCGGCTACGCAGAATCTTCACATCGCTGATAGCGCCATCTTTCTCCACCACAAAAGACACCAGCACACGTCCTTCCACTCCCTTCTTGGCTGCAGCGGGCGGATAGTGCAAATTCGTTCGCAGATATTCCATCAATGCACGCTGACCACCTGAGAATTGAGGACTCTCTTCAAAAAGTTCGCAAACAAAATTCTCCTGTGTCGAGGCACTGTCCACGGCTGACTGAGATGAAGGCGAGGTGTTCACTTGTGCCTGCACAACAGTGGTTATAGCCATTGTCAATAGTGCGATAAGCAGTTTTTTTGTCTTCACATTTTTCATCTGTTTTATAAAAAACGAGGGCTGGCACCCACACGAAGTGCCTGCCCTCGTCGGTTCTTTTTGCAGAATTGGGGATTTCCCCTTTTTACAGAATGGTCTTGACAGCCTCCAGCATGCCTTTTTCCTGAATGAGGTCAAGGTCTTTCTTGACCAGTGCCGTAAGTCCGGGAACGGTCTCGTTGAGGTTTTCCTTCCAGATGTTCTCGGCTGCAAGCACTCCTTCAGCCACTTTCTGCGTGTCGCCCGTAGCCCAGAGGTCCTTGAGCAACTGCATGATTTCAGGTGCATCATTAGGCTCGATGGGTGCGCCGTCGGCACGTGTGCCACCCTTGTAGTAGGTGATGATGGCGGCAAGACCGAACACCAGCCCCTGGGGCAGTTCGCCTTTGCGCTGCAGATAGACCTTCACGCCAGGGAGGTCGCGGGTCTCGTATTTGGGGAAGGAATTGAGCATGATGCTCGTCACCTGATGGTCCACGTATGGATTGTTGAAACGCTCCAGCACATCGGTGGCGAACTGCTGCAGTTCTTCCATCGGCAGATTGAGCGTCTGCATGAGTTCGTCGAACTGCACCTTGTGGATGTACTTGCCCACCACCTCGTCGTTGCAGGCATCGCGCACGATGTTGATGCCGCTCAGATAGGCCACAGGCGAGAGCACCGTGTGGGGGCCGTTGAGCAGCGTGACTTTGCGCTCGTGGTAAGGCTTTTCGCTCGGTGCGATGAGCACGTTCAGGCCAGCCTTCTCGGCAGGGAACTCGGCCTTGAGCGCATCAATGTCCATGTTCTCAGGTTTCTCAATCACCCACAAGTGGAAGGCTTCGCCCTGCACCACGAGGTTGTCGGCATAGCAAATCTTCTGCTGAATCTCGGCAATCTCCTTGCGAGGGAAGCCCGGCACGATGCGGTCAACGAGGGTTGCACACACATAATTATATTTAGTGAACCACTCTTTGAAGGCGGCATAGTCAGCCCCGAAGTCGTCCTTCCAGAGTTCGATGTACTGGTAGATACATTCCTTGAGATGGTGCCCGTTGAGGAAAATCAGTTCACACGGCATGATGATGAGTCCCTTGTCGGCAGCACCGCAGAAGGTCTTGAAGCGGCGATAGAGCAACTGGGTGAGTTTGCCGGGATAGGAGGAGGCCGGAGCATCAGAGAACTTGCACTCAGGGTCGAAGGCAATGCCGGCCTCGGTGGTGTTGCTGATGACGAAGCGAATCTCCGGCTGTTCGGCCAGTGCCATGAAAGCCTGATTCTGGCTGTATGGGTTGAGGGCACGGCTGATGCAGTCGATGCGAGTGAGCGAGTTGACTTTCTCGCCGTTCAGACGGCCCTGCAGGTTGACGTGGTAGAGGCAATCCTGCCCGTTGAGCCAATCGACCATGCCGCGTTCGATGGGCTGAACCACCACCACGGAAGCGTTGAAATCAGTCTTTTGGTTCATGTTGTAGATAATCCAATCCACAAAACAACGAAGGAAATTACCTTCGCCAAACTGGATAATTCTCTCGGGTGCATGGCTCTTCGGAGCCGTGCGAGCGTTCAATGCTTTGAGTGCCATAAGGTTGATAATTAGATTGTAATGAAATGATGTGCAAAAGTACGGATTTTATTTGACACGCACAAATCCGTGCCACTTTTTATTTCATTTCCTGATGATGCGCCGTTCCTGCCCTCGGCTTTGTTCCGTAAGGCTCACCGACTCTACGCCGTTGCCCTCGTGAACTTTCTTATAGTACACATATAGGGGAATTGGAAATAAATTACTCAAGTTTCGGATGTTTTTTCACACCTTCCGGGGAGTTTCTTCCACACCTTCCGATGAGTCTCTTCCACACCTTCCGATGAGTCTCTTCCACTGAGTCACGAGGGGCAGTGGAAGAGAGTCACGTGACTCTGTGGAGTAGAGTCAGAAGAGGTAACGAC
>OCVV012889192.1_pt1 | contig 15071 bp, 12 predicted proteins | sample 1539721 | NCBI WGS metagenome assembly OCVV01 (sample SAMN02144230, study PRJEB22623) | gut metagenome | biome: sheep rumen | host: Ovis aries | place: New Zealand
CCGACAGGGCGGATACGGAGCACATAACAGCTCCCCGCGCCGAACAGGGCGTCCATCTTCTCGCGGTAGACTTCGGTTTGATCGAGCGGCACAAACGCCTGGATCGTTCCGGCAAAGCCGCCGCCGTGCACACGAACGCTCGCGTCATTTCCCAACACCGACTTGCTGACGGCGATCGCCAGCGGGATCCCCTGCTCTAAGGGCTTTTTGGTGGCATACAGGTTTTGCAGGAGATTGGCGGAGGAATCGGCGCTTTGATGATAGAGGGTAAAGAAGCGCTCCAGATCGCCTCTGTCCAGCGCGTCCGCTTCCGCGATAGCGCGGTTGTTCTCACCGAAGAAGTGCATGGCGCGCAGGATGGCGCGGTCGGAGCACTTGCCGCGCAGCGCGGGGATGGCTTGGAAGAACTCCTTCTCGTCCACCTCGCGCAGCACCTCCTTGCCGAATTGCGCCGCCACCTGCTTCATCTCGCTCGGTACGGCGACATAATCATCGGTCAAGTCAGAGTGACTGCCCTTGGTATCGGTGATGCAGAGGTTGTAGCCCGCCTTGGCAAAATCAAAGCTGTGCTTTTCCACCACAGGCTGCTCGGCGTTTCTGAAATCGAGGAACACAAAGCCGCCGACGGAGCAGACCATCTGATCGAGCAGACCGCTGCCCTTGCCAAAATAGACGTTCTCGGCATACTGGCCGATCTTGGCGATCTCGATCTCGCCCGCCTTGCCGTCGTTATACTGTACGTCGATGATCGTGCCGATCAGCGTTTCAAAGGCGGCGGAGGATGACAGTCCGCTGCCCGACAGGACGTCCGACACGGAATACGCGTCAAAGCCGCCGATCTTCACACCCATCTGCGCAAAGCGCGCGGCGATACCGCGCACGATACCGATGGATTTTCCTTTTTCATTCTCGTGGATATCGAGATCAGAGAGATCGATCTCGGTCATGCCGTAGCCCTCGCTGTAAAGGCGGATCACGCCCTCATCATGGAAAGCGACCACTGCTACGACGTCCAGATTGACCGCCGCGCCCAACGCGCAGCCGCGCTGGTGATCGGTATGGTTGCCGCCGATCTCGGAGCGTCCGGGCGCCGAGAACAGGTGGACGCCCTCACGCTCGGGGAAGATCTCCGTAAAGCGCTCGATCGCCTTGATATATCGATGGCGCTGTGTATACAGGACGCTCGAGTCCGCGCCGTACAGCACCGAAAGTTCTTCTTTCAGCCCACTGTTATTGAGTTGATTGATCAGTTCTTTTGCTTTCATAACATCACCATTACATATCGAGTTTTTGCAGTTCTTTTATCATTTCTTCCTCTGACATCTCGTGACCGCCGACGCTGTCGCCGCCCTCTTCATAGAGCGCCTTTTCCTCGGGACTGCCGGGCATGATCTGCTTGCCGTCCTCGGTGAGGATGAAATCGCCGAAATCATCCACAAGGGGCAGGAACCGATTGTAGTCCTTGATCAACAGGCGCGAGGTGAGCATTGTGATCGCGCCGAAGCCGAAGAAGAACCAACAGAACGCGTACAGCGGCATCATCTGCGGATCGCTGTAGGTCAGATAAAGCGGGAAGATATGGAAGAAGAGGTTGACGGGGATCCACCACGGCTTGTGGAACGCGAAGTAGACCGCGTTGCGGAGATGCCCACCGATCGTCGCCTCAAACGCCGCAATCGACGGAAAGGTATAGATCAGGATCAGCGTGAGGAGCAGTCCGACGCCGTAGAGCGCGTACTGGAAGTAGCCCATCATGCCGCCTGCCTGCCAACAGATCCGCAGTCCGAAGTAGCCTGCGACCATCAAAGCGACATAGAGGATCCATACCGCTGTCGCCTGCAAAAAGCTGGATTTAAAGCCCAGCCAAAACTGCTTGAAGGGATTGGTCACGCCGCCCGAGCGCAGGGTCTTGAGCATGACGCGGTACAGCGCCGCGTAGGACGCGCCGATGGTGATGACGGGCAGGCTGAATAGCACAAACATCAAATTGGCGCAGATGATGATGCCGATCTTGGTCATCACTCTGCCGAAGGCGCTGTCGGGGCTCATAAACGAGCTGACAAAATTCCGCATGGCTTATCCCTCCTCTAATACAAATCGCAGGAAATCTCCGACTTCCTTGATATTCTTGCTTTGAGCTCCGATACCCAGCGCGCAGCCTTCGGGGTACACATGGTATTTCGTCACCAGAAGGCTGTCGCTGATATCCACGCCTACGGGGATCGGTTCGAGCTCAGAACCGTTCTCGTCCACCGGCGTATAGTACACAAATCGGTCGGCATACTTTGCTTTGATGTCGGCGCATTTTTCATCGTTCAGGTTGAAGAGCCTGCCGCTTTCTCCGAGAGCCGCCAATGACTTGGGCTCCATGGTGACCGCGTCGATCTCACCCGCGTCGACGAGGGTCACGAACGTGTTGTAATACGCGTTGCCCTTCGCCTGATTCTTGGTGTAATCAAAGTAGGATTCGGCGTTGAACTCCACCTTTTTCTGTTTGAGGTCATAGCCCGCGTAATCGGTGAAATCCTCCCAGAGCTTGGAGCCGGTGCCCGCCTGCGCCGTGGTGTTGGCGAAGGTGACCATCAGCCAGTTGTCGGGGATATTGGTCGCGATGCGCACGGCAAGGAAGGTGCCGAAGCCGACGGCAAAGACGATCGCCACGATCGGAATCCAAAAATATGTCCAGATGTAACGGATCTTTTCCTTGAACGGCAATCTTTTTAATTTTGCTTTTTCTTCTGCCCAAACGATTTTATTCGGTTTCAATGTTAACTCCTGTCGGAACTTTCCGAGCAAAGCGCCATCGTGTCTGCTTTTCTCGGGGCTTTTTATTCGGTTGTGATTGCCGCAGCCCTCCAACGCGTGGACGCGCGCGTCGAGGGCTTCGCAATGAGAATTGATGATCTTATCCGATCTTGACGATATCGAGCTGCATGGCGGGGTAATCGCCCGTCAACCGCGGGAAGGTATAGCCGCCCTGCATCAGCGCCGAGCCGAGCACCTCGAACTCGCCGTTGACCGAGTAGGTCTCGTCGGGCAGCAGTCCCTTCAGATTGACATGCACGGGAGCGGAATTCGCCAAGGGATTGGTGACGACGATATTCAGCACACTGCGGCTCTGATCGGGGCTGACGAACTGCCACGCCATATAATGGGTGCTGTCGCTGAGCTTGCTCAGTCGGTAGAGCTTGCCGTCATGCACGATGGGCTCGATCTCCTTGAAGCGCTTGATCTGCGCCTTGATCTCCTCACAGTCCTCGTCGGACAAGAGGGACAGGTCGAGCTCATAGCCGAAGGTGCCCGACATCGCGACAACGCCGCGGGTGCTCAGCGGTGTTTTGCGCCCTGTCTGGTGGTTGGGCGACGCGCTGACATGAGCGCCGACGGTGCTGGCGGGATAGCCGAAGGAGGTGCCGTACTGGATCGTCAGTCGGGAGATCGCGTCGGTATTGTCGGAGCACCAGATTTGCGGCGAATAGTGGAGCATGCCCGCGTCGAAGCGACCGCCGCCGCCCGCACAGCCCTCAAAGAGCACATGCGGGAACGCCTTGGTCAGACGTTCATACAAGCGGTACAGGCTCAGATAATAGCGGTGTGCGACCTCACCCTGCCGCGGCGAGGGGGTCGAGTGAGAATATACGTCGGCAAGAGGACGGTTGAAGTCCCACTTGATATAAGTGATATTGTATTTTTCGAGCAGACCAGAGATCGTTTGGAACAGGTATTCGTGCACCTCTCTGCGCGAGAGATCGAGCGCCAGCTGGTTGCGCGCCATCATCGGCGCACGGTTCGGCGCGGTCAGCGCCCAGTCGGGATGCGCGCGGTAGAGGTCGCTGTCCTCGTTGACCATCTCGGGCTCGATCCAAAGTCCGAATCGAAGTCCCATATCGTTGATCTTGGTGATCAGGCTCTCCAAGCCGTTCGGGAGCTTTCTTGTATCGGGGATCCAGTCGCCAAGACCCGCGTTATCGTCGTTGCGGTTCTTGAACCAGCCGTCGTCGAGGACGAACATCTCGATCCCGAGCTCCTTTGCCTTTTCGGCAATTTCGAGCAGCTTTTCCTCATTGAAGTCAAAATAGGTCGCTTCCCAGTTGTTGATCAGCACGGGGCGGTGGCTGAGCTTGTACTCTCCGCGGACAACATTGTGGCGGATCACGCGGTGATAGTTGTACGAAAGCTCCGTCAGACCGTCGGCGCAGGTGAGGATGACCTCGGGCGTGAAGAAGGACGCCTCCGACGCGAGCTCCCAGCGGAAACGGTCGTCGCTCAGACCCGTGACCACTCGGACAGAATCGAACTGATCCAGCTCGATCTCGGTTTTATGATTACCCGAGTACATCAGCATCACGCCGTAGCAGACGCCGCTGTCCTCGGTAGCCTCTCTGTCGCACAGGATGACGAAGGGATTATGCTGGTGGCTCGACATACCTCTGCCCGAGGAGATCGAGTGCACGCCGTGGAAGAGCGGCACGCGCTCGGGCTGGCGCTCCATGCAGTGTCTGCCGTGGAAGTGGATCATATCCCACTTGCCGAAGGGCAGCTCCAGGCACATGGAGCAAGCCTTTCTCAGCCAGACGATCTCGTAGCCCGCGTTGATGATCTCGGCGGCGCGCGTGATGATATCGAGCTCCTCGAACACGCCGTAATACAGCTTGATACGGATGTTGGCGGGCTTGTCGATCAGGGTGACGATCAACGTCTGGGCAATCTGTCCGCTGTCATAGACGGAGGGCAGACCGGGGATCGAATACTTGCCGTCCAAGATCTCATGCTCCTCATAGCGGAACTCCGCACAGCGGCTGCCGTCGGAGCACGAAGCGCGGATGCTGGTCACGCGGAAATCGCCTACGCCGAAGGAGGTGTACTCCTGCGACATGGAGTCCAGCGAATAGGCGCGGTTCTGGCGCATATCGTATGGGTTGCCGGAGAAGCCGTGATCGTAGATGCGGAACGGATAGGACATATCGTTCTGCCCGAGCTTGGGACCGTAGTACAAATGCTGTAAATAGCCCAGCTCGTCGATCTTCATCTGATAGGCAGTGTTTTTTGTCTCTAAGATCAGTTGCTTGGTTTCTTCGATATAACGGATACTCATGCGGATAACTCCTTTTGCTTGTTAATTTGAGTCTGCCTCGAAGGGCTCGTTCGGATTGGAACGATGGGTTCGGCGGTATTCGCGGGGGCTCACGCCGTAAAAGCTCTTGAAGGTCTTGGAGAAGGTCAGCGGATTGTCGTAGCCGATCTGCCGCGAGATCTCCTGGATCGGGTTCTCGGTTTCTTCCAGCAGCTTACACGCCTGATTGAGCTTGCACTGCATCAGGTACTCCTGCGGAGATACCCCCATCTTCGCCTTGAAAAGATTGGTCAGGTAGCTGCGGTGCAGACCGACATATTTCGCGACGTCTCCGATCTTGGCGGTCGCGTAATTGCCGCGGATGAAATCGGCGGCGTAGGTAACATAATCGTCGGCGGGGTACTGGTGCGTTTTGCGGATATGCCGTTCGGATTCATAGTTGGAGTGCACGGCCGTGCTGATGAATTCGAGCAGATGACCTGTTCGGGAGTAGACGTTGGAGGGCGTCAGCTCCGCCTGATCCAGCACCTTGGATACGATGGAATAGAAGTGGCGCGTATCCACATGACAATCCAGCACGTTGACGCCTTTGACAAAGCCGGCCTCCTCCACGCATTTCTGCGCGATACTGCCGTCGAACGCCATCCAGCAATAGACCCACGGATCTTCGGCGTCCGCCTTGTACCATGTCTCCTCACCGGGCTTTGTCATGAACATCTGGCCGAAATGCAGGTCTGTTTCCTTACCGTTGACAGAGAGCGTACCCCTGCCCTGCATGATCACATGCAAATGATAACCGGGTCTGTCTGTCGTATGGAAATAATAATCGGGCAGACAGTGCTCGACGCCGCACAGCATCAGATAAAGATCATCGGAAATACGTTTTTTATAAACAAGACATCTTACCTTTGGGGTCACATACAGCCCCGGCTCGCCGTAAACGGAATCATTATGCATGGGATCACCTTCTTTGTTTCTTCCTTTGACCGCGACAGCACAGCTGTTTCGGGAGTATTATTTTTTTACACAAACACTTATGAAAACCGAGCCGCGTAAAGCAATTATAAAAAAGAGGAAATCATCGAATGCCGCTCGGTTTTGATAAATGTTCGGTTATACTAAGTATCCATTTAACGCAATAAATGTTAAAGTGTTTTAATGATACTTAGTATTAAATGAAGGGAAAATTACAGCCGTATTCCCTCATCTAATGCAGAAAGCCGGGGGTATCCTGAGGATACCTCCGGCTTATACAATTCATATTAAGGTTCCTCTGCAGTGGAGTGAGATCGACCTTACAGCTTGCCGCCCGAGGTAGCGATACCTTCTACAAATTGCTTCTGGAAAATAACGTAGATTACGATCATCGGAACAACCGCCAGAACAGCCGCCGCCATCATGGTGGGATAGTCGCTGCTGAACTGACCCTGCATCTTAGCAAGACCTGCCGACAGTGTGGTGGTCTCAGCCTTGGTGCAGACGATCATCGGCCACATCAGATCCTTGAACGCGAACAATGCGGTAAAGATACCTAAGGAAACCATGGAAGAACGGGTCAGCGGCATCATAATGCGCAGAAAACGCTGACCGATGTTACAGCCGTCGATATCGGCGGCCTCCTCCAGATCCTTGGGGAGTCCCTCGTAGCCCGTCTTGAGCAGGTAGGTACCGAACGCGGTAACAATACCGGGGAATACCAGACCCGTGATGGTATTGAGCAATCCGAGTCCGGAAACCATCAGATACTGAGGGATGATGAAGATCTGTGCGGGGATCATCATCTGGACAAGCACCAGAGCGAAGAAGAAGTTCTTGCCCGGGAATTTCAATCGACCGAACGCATAGCCTGCCATGGTGGCGGTCAGGCAAGCGCAGATTACACGGAAGAGGATCATCAGCAGGGTGTTCTTGTATAGTACAAGGAAGTTGTAGCTCTGCCATACCTCGCCGAAGTTTTCCCAATGCCAGCCGTTGGCGGGGAAAATATAGAAGGGATCTACGGAGATCGCTTCCTGATTGGTTTTGAGTGCTGTGAGGATCATCCAGACGAAGGGAACCAGCATGATGAACGCCATGATGATCAGCACGATGTACATGACTACTTTACTTGCGATATTTCTTGCGCGAGCACTTTGCATAAATCAGTTCCCCCTTTCTTACGGATGGTAAACGAGCTTCTTCTCAGCTCGCTGCAGGATGAAGGTGACGATCATGATGAAAATGACTAGGAAGATAACGATCGTTGCGCCGTAGCCCTTGTTGCCCTGTGTGAACGCATAGTCATAGAACAGGTAAACGATGGATTGGGTGTTCTCGAGCGCGAGGTTGGTCTTATCCATGACCATGAACATCAAGTCGAAGATCGTCAGAGCGCCGATGATACGGGTCTGGACGATGAAGAAGGTCGTCGGCGAAAGCAGCGGAACGGTGATATGGAAGAACTGCTTGATACCGGTAGCGCCGTCGATCTCAGCCGCTTCGTAGTAATCGCCGGGGATTTCCTGCAAGCCGGAGATGAACAGAACCATATTGTAACCGATGACCGACCATACGCCGATGATACCGATGGAGATCCAAGCGAGCTTGGGGTCGGAGATCCATGCGACATTGGTGCCCAATACGTTGTTCAACAGACCGAACTGCTGGTTGTACAGCCATTTCCAAACCATGGCGACCGCCGCGGGGGCGCAGACCATGGGCAGGAAGAAGATGGTGCGGAACAGTGAGGTTCCCTTGAGCTTTTTATTCAGGAACACGGCGAGGATCAGCGCGATCACAACGCCGAAGGGTACTTCGATCAAGGTGTACTTGATCGTGTTCCAGAGTGAATGCCAGACCTCGCTTGAAGCGAAAACCTTGGCATAGTTTTCAAAACCTATGAATGTATTGCCCTTACCGAAGTCGCCGGTCTTACAGAAGGACTGCCATAACGTGTCGAACGCGGGATAGAAGTTCAGCACGATCAATCCGATGATGGTCGGAGCGATAAAACACAACGCCCATATGGCTTCTCTCTTCTGCGCCTTTGTCGCCTTCTTTTTAGGCGCTTTCTGTTTCATATGTTCCCTCCTTTATCAGAATTATAAACCGCAAGGCGAGCCGAGTCGCAAAACGTCGGCTCGCCGAATGTTATTCAGTCAACCTATAAAACAGATTACTCTTTCGCGATAGCGTCCTCGATGATCTTCTGAGCGTTATCGCACGCCTTGGACATCAGCTCAGCATCATCGGGAGCCTGCCACGGATCGAGGAACGCGCCCTTCTGCTGGAGAGCATCTTCCCAAACGGTGGTGTTGCGGGTGTAGGGACGGAAGTAGAGGCTGAATTCCTCTGCCTTGATGAACGGAGAAACGTCCATGCCCTCGAACGCGTTAGCGAATGCGTCGGAAACGCCGGTCATACCGCCCATGGTAACGCCTTTTTCTGCCTGCAGCTTCTGGCCTTCCTCACCGCAGAGATATGCGATCAGGCTGTAGCAGGATTCGGGATCCTTGACCTTAGCGGAAGCAGCCCAGCCAAGACCGTTGTAAGCGGACCAGCGCTCTTCCTTCTCGCAGGTGCCGTTGCCGTTGCGGTCAGCGTAGGGCAGCAGAGCCCAAGCGTAGTCAGCGTGATGCTCAGCAGTATAGAATGCATTGATCATCCAGGAGCCCTGAGTGATCATACCAACCTTGTTGGACTGGAACAGGGAGTCGGTGCCGGTCTCGGCAACAACGGACTGGGGAGCGCCTACGGTGAGGAGCTTACGCATCATTTCCATGCCCGCCTTGGACTCGTCGGAGCCGATCTTGGTGCTCTTGTGGTCTTCGCCTACAACGTTGCCGCCGTATGCGTAGATCAGGTTGTACCAACCATCCTGGTTGTTGGAGGTGTTCATCGCCATGCCGTAGATCTCGCCCTTGGAATCGTCGGTGATCTTCTTAGCGGCATTGTACATGTCTTCCCATGTCCACTTGTCGGTCGGATACTCTACGCCGTACTTGTCAAAGATCGCCTTGTTGTAGAGCAGCGCGATGGTATCATGATCCTTCGGCAGAGCGAAGATCTTACCGTCGGAGCGGGTGTACAGGTTCTTGACGCCCTCATAGTACTTAGACATATCGATGGAGCTGTCCTTCTCGACATAGCTGGTCAGGTCGAGCAGAATGTCGTTCTCCATGTACATCTGAGCGGTGTTGGAGTGCATCCAGAATACGTCGGGCATGGTACCGCCGGAAGCGCCTGCCTCGAGCAGTGTCCAGTAGTTATCCCAGTCAACAACCTCTACGTTGACCTTGACGCCGGAAGTCTCGGTCCACTTGTCAGCGATTTCCTGGATACCCTTCTGCTGGTTGGAATCCCAGATGTTGACGGTGATGGAGCTTGCCTTTGCGCCGGAATCCTTTTTCTCGGAACCGGAATCGGATTTCGATCCGCCGCAAGCGACCATTAAGGATGCAACCATCAGGATCGCGAGTAGTAATGCAACTATCTTTTTCATTGTTTTCCTCCTGTGAATAAAGATTATTTGTGTCCAAATACCAAAATGTGGATAAATATTTGGACGATTTGCACAAGTTCGTCCTCTTGTGCTTGCTTACAACGTCATTGTACTCTCTTATCTCACATTTTTCTATGGTACGATGTGAGCCAAACATGGCTTTTTGTTGGAATTATTGCATCTAAAACATTAAAAACGAGTATTCTGTTGTATTGTATTATACATTTTGCTGTATAATTCGTCAACATTTGCCTACTTTATTTGTCGGGTTTTATCATGGAAACAGTTCGTCAAATTGCACAAAAACCTATTTATATTTTGTGCAATTAAACTCGACAAAAATCCCTTGTTTCCTAAGAAAACGCAGTAATCACGGGGCTTTTTTCAAGGGGTTTTCGGCTCAAATTTCCGTGTTTCAAGAAGATTATAATAGATTTTTTGTTATAATGCAACATTTAGTTATGTTTTTATCACATCTGCCTATAGTCTTTTTGCTTTTTTTCCTTTACACTAAAGCTGTCGAGTAGTTTCTCGGCAGAAAACCATTCCAATGGCGCTTGCTCACTCCACAACATGAGCGGCGTACATCCTAAAGGAGGTACTGTCAACCCGTAAGGCTTGCGGTGCGGCAGCGTGGAGACCTGTCGTAATGCGGAGTGTTCCTCATATAAATGAAAATATAATATCATTTATATATGCGTATGCCCGCGAGGCGATTTTGCGGAGGCATTATCGTCAGAGCCGATTTTATGTCCGAAGTAATTTTAAAAGGAATCAAGAAAATCTATGACAACAAAGTGACCGCCGTACACGACGTCAACCTGACCATCAAGGATAAGGAATTCATCGTGCTGGTCGGACCCTCCGGCTGCGGCAAATCCACCACCCTGCGCATGGTTGCGGGTCTTGAGGACATCTCTGACGGCGAGCTGTACATCGACGGCGCTTTGATGAACGACATCGTCCCGAAGGACAGAGACATCGCAATGGTTTTCCAGAACTATGCGCTGTATCCGCACATGACCGTGCGCGACAACATGGCTTTTGCCTTAAAGCTTAAGAGAACGCCCAAGGCGGACATCGACGCAAAGGTCAATGAGGTCGCCAACATCCTCGGCATCACCCAGTATCTTGACCGTAAGCCCAAGGCGCTTTCCGGCGGTCAGAGACAGCGTGTCGCGATCGGCAGAGCGATGGTTAGAAACCCGAAGGTATTCCTGATGGACGAGCCGCTGTCGAACCTTGACGCAAAGCTGAGGAACGAGATGCGCGCCGAGATCATCAAGCTGCGCCAGCGCATCAACACCACCTTTATGTATGTTACCCATGACCAGACCGAGGCGATGACGCTCGCCGACCGTATCGTTATCATGAAGGACGGCTACGTCAACCAGATCGGTACGCCTCAGGAGCTGTTCGACAGACCGGTTAACCTCTTTGTCGCAGGCTTCATCGGCATGCCCGTCATGAACTTCTTCAAGGGCAGCAAGCTGCTCTTAGAGGACGGCAAGTACTTTGCCGAGATCCGCGGCGAGAAGTTCGAGCTCAGCGACTTCCAGCAGAAGGCGCTCAAGGCAAAGGGCGCAAAGCCCACCAACATCGTTGCAGGCGTTCGTCCGCAGCACATCACCGTCGGCGAGGGCAAGCTCAGCGCGAAGATTGAGGTCAGCGAGATGATGGGCACCGAGTACAACATCCATGCTCTCAGCGGTGACGACGCCGTCGTCATGGTTATCCCGACCGTCGGTCTGACCGCGGATGTATCCATGGGCACTACCGTCAAGTTTGACGTCGCTCCCGAGCTGATCCAGCTCTTTGACGAAGAGAGCGGCAACAACCTGATCTGGTACGACGAAGAATCGGCAAAGGCAAACGCTCCCGAATGCGCTAAATTCTGATATCGGCATTCATGTATTAGAGTCTCTCCTTTCCAAAAATGTGTTTTTAACTTTTTTCTTCATTTTTTCATTGTTAATTCTCTAATACGTTTCCTTTCTTAATCCCCCGAGCGGTTCTTTTCCTTCCGCTCGGGGGATTTCGTCAGGCAGTTTTTTGCTCCCGATCTGCGATTTTACTTTGCTTTTATCGGCGCAGATGATATAATAATATATTGATAAGATTGCCATGGCTCAAAAGCCTCGCTATAAAAATTTTAGGTTTAGTCGCGTCATGCGGCGCTTCACCAACCGTTACGGAGGATCCTATGCAACCGAAATTCGAATCTCAGTTTGAGCGCACCTTTGACATTGAACAGGAATTGTACCGTTATATGCACCTCACCTCACCGCCGATGATCGCAAGCCTAGTGATACTGGGCGTGATCTTCATCGTCAATCTGGTGATGATGCTGTTCGTCGGCATGCTCTACGCCAACATGGCGGTTTTCGCGATGTGCGTCATGGTGCTGTTCGTTCTGCTGCTCCGCTACCATCTGGCGGTTCAGGCGGCAAAAAAGCGCTTTGCCGAGGATACCAACAACAAGGGCGTCGTCACCGTGACCGCTACCCTGACCGACGAGGAGCTGATCAGCGAATCCTCCGACCGCGAGGATCCCGTCCTCATTCTCCACAGCGAGTTCACTAAGGTGTTTGTCACCAAGCACTACTATATGATCCAGACCGTCGAAAAGATGGTTTATGTATTCAAAAAGGGCGCTTTCTCTGTCGGCAAGGAGGAGGAGTTCCTCCCCTATGTTCAGCAGATCATAGAGAACAACAAGCGCAAGCGCAAGTGATCGGTGCGATATCATGATCAGGATTATCACAGAGCCGTTCGGAGCGATCGAAAACGTCAAAAGCGTGACGCGGTTCGTCATGGAAAACCAAAGCGGGATGAAGGTCGCCGTTATTGATTACGGCTGTGCGGTACAGAGTATCGTTGTGCCCGATCGGGACGGCGTACTTCGGGACGTCGCCCTCGGCTATGATGACGCTTCCTATTATGAACAGGGCGGCTGCTTTTTCGGCGCGTTTGTCGGACGATACGCGAATCGCATCGGCAACGCTGCATTCCCTTTGAACGGCAAGACCTATCACCTGAAGAAGAATGAGGGCGAAAACCATCTTCACGGCGCGTTTGCACACCGCCTTTTTAATGGTGTTATCAAGGATGACGCGGTTGAATTCACGATTGAAAGTCCGCCGTCGGAGGAGGGTTATCCCGGCACGCTCAAGGGAACGGTGCTATATCGCCTGACGGAGGACAACGCGCTCGAGATCGAGTATGCCGCCGTTTGCGACAAGGACACCGTGATCAACCTCACCAATCACACCTACTTCAACCTCAACGGTCAGGACGGCTCCGATGTGCTCAATCACACAATACGGCTGTATGCCGACAGCTTCACCGAGATCAGCGAGAAGAAGCTCCCCACGGGGCGCGTCCTCGGTGTGGACGGCACGCCGCTCGACTTTCGCACAGAGAAAGCGATCGGCGCGGAGATCGATTCCGATTTTCAACAGCTTCGGCTCACCTCGGGCTACGACCATAACATGATCCTGATCGGCGCGGCGGGCGCGCTCAAAAGAGCCGCTGTCGTCAAAAGCCCCCAAACGGGTATCGTGCTGACCGCGTCGACCACCGAGCCCGCGGTTCAATTCTATTCGGGCAATTATGTGCAGGGTGACCGCGCGCAGCGCGGCAAGGCTCCCGTCCGCTATCCGCGGTACGGCGGATTTTGTCTGGAGGCACAGCATTATCCCGATTCCGTCCACCATCCCGATTTTCCCGATACGACCTTGAAAAAGGGAGAAACCTATTATCAGAAAACCATCTACCGATTCTCCACAGATAACCGACATTGATCAAAACCAATCGAATCTATCACCCTGTATTCCATCTTGATTGATTACAGGGTTTCTGTTATACTTATTATAATATATAGAAAAGGATGAACTATATAAAAAGACTGATCGCCCTGCTGACAGTGATCGCGCTCATTTTGGTATGCGCGGGCTGTTCGGCAAGCTCCAACAAAAGCAACAACGATACGGCGTCCAAGGCGGACGCTACCACCGCCGATACAGCAACCGCGGACAGCGCATCCGCAAGCGGCAAAGCCATTGTCGTCTACTTCTCCCGCACGGGCGAGCAATACGGCGTCGGCGTGATCGAAAAGGGCAACACCGCGATCGTCGCGGATATGATCGCCGAGATAAAAGGCGCGGACACCTTTGAGATCAAGCCCAAGACGGATACCTATCCCACGACCTACAAGGAGCTGACCGACGTCGCAAAGGAGGAACAGAATCAGAACGCGCGTCCCGAGATCGCGTCCAAGATCGAGAACTTCGAAGTTTACGATACCGTCTACCTCGGCTACCCGATCTGGTGGAACGACCTGCCGATGATCTGCTACACCTTCCTCGAGAGCTATGATTTCTCGGGCAAGACGATCGTGCCGTTCTGCACGCATGAGGGTTCCTCCGACGCGGGAACACAGGACAAGATCCAAAAGGCGGTGCCGAACGCCAAGGTCAAAACGATCTTAGCCGTCAAGGGCGCCGACACCCAGAATTCGCCCGACAGTGTTAAGAAAACTGTCACAGATTGGCTAGCAAAATAACACTCACGGACTCTGAAAGGACTCTTTCGGAGTCCTTTTCTTTTTGCAAAACCGCATGGATAAGCCGTTTTTCAGGCATGAATAAATATTTTTAAAAAATTTCAAAAAATGTTGGTATTTGTTGTAATCTTGTTGTAGTGCGCCTGCTATACTTTAGTCACAGTCAAGGGAACAAACGAAAAACAAAGGCAAACGCCCTGGACCAAGAACAATTTCAATACCATATAAAAAGGAGTAAGAACAATGAAAAAGATGAACCAACTCACAACCATCAATCAAACCAACACAAACAATAACAACAATGATAAAGGAGGAAGAAAAATGAAAAACAACAAGATCAAAACCAGGATCATCGCAGGAATGCTTTCACTGGTCACCATCGTTTCGGTAGGCGCGGCAAGCGTCACCACCGCTTCGGCGGCAGCACCCACCGCTAAGGGAGTCGCCAAGGATCTCTCTAGCTTCGCGCTCTGCCAGACTATCGACAAATTCGTTCCGAGCGGCATCGCCGGATCGCTGTTGAAGATGGGCACCGGCTACCTGCTCAACTGGATCTTCGACGGCACCGAAGAGAAGCAACCCACCGTAAAAGACGCGATCGATAAGATCGACAAGCTGAAAGACATCATTGAGGACAATCATAAGGAAGAGATGAACAGCCTCCAGGTCATCAACGGCGCGATCAACACCGAGTCTTTCCGTAATGCAGCCGACACCCTCCACGACGACTACTCCAACGCTATTGACAAGATCTCACACAACGCGAAAAACATCACCGATTCCGGCAAAGGCAAGATCGACGACAAAACATATAGAGCTTACAAAACCATTCTTGCCGACAGCAACTGCGATATCTCGAAGCTGGAGAAGAACTTCGGTATCATGCGCGATTATGTCCTCGGCAAGCGTCTGAGCACCAACAGACAGTCCGGCTATGAAGCGACCACCAAGTA
>OCVV011292144.1_pt1 | contig 15070 bp, 10 predicted proteins | sample 1539721 | NCBI WGS metagenome assembly OCVV01 (sample SAMN02144230, study PRJEB22623) | gut metagenome | biome: sheep rumen | host: Ovis aries | place: New Zealand
CGCCGGCAAGAAGCTGGACGTGGACCTGCACAAGCCCCGTATGGTGGACGTGCAGAACATTTTCCACGCGATGGAGCCCCGCAACCTGCGCGCGGCCTACCGCTTCTATTGCGGCGGCGAGGATTTCGAAAACGCCCACACCGCCGAGGCCGACACCGTGGCGACCTACAAGGTGCTCAAGGCCCAGCTGGACCGCTACCCCGAGCAGCTGAAAAACGACATCGAGTGCCTTTCCTCCTTCGTGGGCCGCAAGTACGTGGACTTTTCCGGACACCTCATATATAATGAGGCCGGTGAGGCAGTCATCAACTTCGGCAAGCACAAAGGCAAGACCGCAAGGCAGGTATGGCGCACCGAGCCGTCTTACTTTGCCTGGATTCAGCAGGGCAGCTTCACGCTCGACACAAAAAAACAGTTCGAAAAGCTCGAAGAGCAGTTCAAGCTCGAGAGACTTGCCGAGAAGTTCAAACGAAATTAAATTATGGCAAAACTCATCCCAATATACACCTGGAACAAGAATATGCTTGCCATCAACCGGCGAAGCGACCGGCTGAGCAAAAAGCCCTGGTTCCAGGGGGCACTCCTTTTGTTGTGCGTGATCGTGGCGATGCTGCTGGCAAACCTGCCCTTCACCAAACACTTCTACCACGCTTTCCTTGAGACCAGTCTGCAGCTGCACTTCGCCAGCCCCGACGGGTCCGTGAACGTGCTTTTCCCCAGGGACCTCACCGTAGAGAAGTTCATCAACGACGTCTTGATGGTGATTTTCTTCTTCACCGTGGGTCTGGAAATCAGGCGCGAGATTTCCCACGGCGAGCTGTCGTCAGTGAAGAAAGCTATGCTGCCGGTGATTGCGGCCTTCGGCGGAGTGATTGCTCCCGCCCTCATATACACGCTCGTCAACCACGGCACCGCAGCCTCCTCCGGCTGGGGCATCCCCACGGCCACCGACATAGCCTTTGCCGTGTGTATTCTTTCAGTGCTATCGGACAAGGTGCCGGTGTCGCTGAAAGTGTTCCTGACGGCTCTCGCGATAGCTGACGACCTGATAGCGATTCTGGTGGTAGCCCTTTTCTACGGCGGCTCCATCAATTTCCCGCTGCTGCTCATAGCCTTCGCGGTCATCGGACTCACCGTCCTGCTGCGCAAGGCGGGCGAGAAGAATATGTTCCCCTACATTTTCCTCGCGATGGTGGTCTGGGGGCTCTTCTACTACAGCGGCATCCACGCCACGATGTCCGGAGTGGTGATGGCTTTCCTCATTCCTTCCTCTTCCCGCTACAACAAGAGCCAGTACCTGCACAAGCGCAACCGCTACATCGCCAAGCTGGATTCCTATGACGGCATCGACGGCGAGCCCTTCCCCAACGGCCCGCAGAAGCATTGCCTGCGCAAGCTTGAGAATATCGCCCACGGCACTATGGATATGAGCTACCGGGTCGAGCACGCCCTCAGCCCCTGGGTCAACTTCCTTATAATGCCTATATTCGCCCTCGCCAACGCGGGAGTTGAAATCACCGACCCGTCTTACTTCAACGTGTTCGCATTCGACTCCGCTCTCGGCAGCGTATCGATGGGCGTCTTCCTCGGACTGCTGCTCGGCAAGCCCATCGGCATCACCCTCTTCAGCTGGCTCGCCATCAAGCTCAAGGTCGGCGCTATGCCGGAGAAAGCGAGCTGGAAGATGTTCTTTGCAGTGGCCTGCCTCGGAGGTATCGGCTTCACTATGAGCATCTTCGTGGATACCCTGTCCTTCGGCGACCAGGCTCCCGAGGTGATGGAGCACCTGCGCAATGCCGGCAAAATCGCCGTGCTGCTCGGCTCCATCTGCGCCGGCATCCTCGGCAGCATACTCATCAGCATAGTATCAGGTCTGGAACGCAACAAACAAAGGTAGAAATATGAAATACATTCCACTGACAGCCCTCGTCGCAGGCGTCATCGCCCTCACCGGCTGCAATTCAAACACTCAAAACAACAATCAGGAAATGAAAGACAACACTCCCCTTCAGGAAATTGCAGGCCGCAAGAACTTCGGCCCCAATCACGCTCTCGTGACCACTCCCCAGCCCTGCGTGATGATAGCGACGTGGGACAAGGACAAGAATCCCGACGTGATGATGGCCGCCTGGGCAGGGCAGTACGACTACAAGCAGATTGTAATCAGCCTCTCAAAGCACAAGACCACCGAAAACCTCGAACTCACGAAGGCCTTCACCGTCAGCTTCGCCGACGAGCGCACTGTCAAGGAGTCCGACTACTTCGGTATTGTCAGCGGCAGCAAAGTGCCCGACAAGGTGGCTAAGGCCGGCTTCACCGTGACCCCCAGCCCCAACGTGGACGCTCCTATCATCAATGAATATCCCCTGACCCTCGAGTGCAAGGTGGTCAGTTTCGCTGACGGATGCCTCATCGGGGAGGTGGTCAATATGAGCGCCGATCCGAGCATCCTGGATGCCGAAGGCAAAGTGGACCTGGGGCTTCTCAAGCCCATAGTGTTCGATGCTTCAGGTGTTTGCTACCGCGCCCTCGGCGATGTCGTGGGCAAGGCCTGGGGAGCCGGCAAAGAAATCGGCGGCGAATAATATTGTTTTAAATAGCAAAAAGTGACTGATAATCGCTTATCAGTCACTTTCCGGAGAGCCACTCATCAGGCTCGAACTGACGACCTGCGCGTTACGAATGCGCTGCTCTACCGACTGAGCTAAAGTGGCTTGGGACTGCAAATATAATGGATTTCCCGGAAACTGCAAAATTGATTGCAGCTTTATTGCCCGGAAATCTCCTCCCGGAAGCGGCGCATACCGGCCGTGGCCACGTCGTTTATGAAGGTCACGCCGCGCACCTGGCCGCCGAGCTTGCTGTCAGGATCAATGAGATAGATGCGGCACCCGTCAGGCGCATAATGATACAGGCTCGCGGCAGGATATACCTGGAGCGAAGTGCCGACGATGAGCAGGATGTCCGCCACGCTCACGATGCGCGCGGCCTTCTCCAGATTGGGCACCGCCTCGCCGAACCAGACAATATGAGGGCGAAGCTGCCTGCCGCGGGGACCTCCTGTCTGTCCCAGCTCCACAGGCTCGTAGCCGATATCCTGCACATAGCGCTCCGACCAGCCGTCGTAATCGCTGTAGCAGTCTTCGGGGCGCACCTTGGTCAGTTCTCCGTGCAGATGCAGCACGCGGGTGCTGCCGGCCCTTTCGTGGAGGTTGTCAACGTTCTGCGTGACCACGCACACGTTGAAATCTTTTTCCAGTTCCGCCACTATGCGGTGCGCCTCGTTGGGCTGGGCTTCGCGCAACTGGGCCCGGCGCTCGTTGTAGAAGCGCAAAACTTTCGCGGGGTCGCGTCTCCAGCCCTCCGGAGTGCAGATTTCTTCTACGGGGACATTGTCCCACAGGCCGTTACCTCCGCGGAAGGTGGAGATTCCGCTTTCGGCGCTGATGCCGGAGCCGCTCAGCACCACAAGATTTTTTTTCGTATCCATACCCAAAGATAGAAACAATTTTTTGTTTGATTAAAATATTTGCCTTATTATTGCAGCCGGATAATCCACAGCAAGGATATTATGAACGCAGATAGCAAGAAGAGACACGTCATCAGCCAGGAAAATCTCCCGGCTCAAATCGCCGCCCTGTTCAACGAAAAATACCCGAAAGGATTCAGCGATCTCCTTCCGGATCTGGTCAAGTACTCTCCCGGCGCCAACCCCCGCACCGGGAAGATGATAGAGCCCTTCTATGCCGTGACCCTTGAGACGGATACCGACATTTATCTCGTGAAGATAAAGGTCGATATCGACAATCCCGAAGATGTCGAGCGCTGGCTCGAAGGAGAGGAAGAGGCCGAAGCCGAGGAGGTGGCCGGCACCACCGCCGCTCCCGAAGGCGACGACCCCCTCCCGGATGACAATATTTCCCAGTACGGAGGGGATGACGATTCCTCAGACTCATAAGCAACTAAAGCACCGTATCCCTGAGCGCAGCCTCCTGCTGCTGCTCAGTTTCGTCGTGGGCATCGGCTCCGGCTTCGCCGCTGTGCTGCTGACAGCCTGCATCGACGGCATAAAGCACTTCCTGGACAGCAGCCTTTCCCTGAGCTACAACATCCAGTACCTGCTCCTTCCGGGAGTGGGTATGCTTATTTCACTGCTGCTGATCCGCTACCTGGTGCGGGACAACATCAGCCACGGAGTCACCAAGGTCCTGCTGGCGGTAAGCCGCGGCGAGTCCAAAATCAAGCCCCACAATATGTGGTCGTCGATGCTGACCTCCTCCGTGACCATAGGCTTCGGCGGTTCCGTGGGTGCCGAGGCCCCCATTGTGTACACCGGAGCCGCCATAGGCAGCAACCTGGGGCGCTGGTTCGACCTGTCCTACCGCAACATCACCATACTCCTGGGCTGCGGCGCCGCGGGCGCTATAGCGGGCATCTTCAAGGCCCCGCTTGCCGGCGTGCTCTTCACGATGGAAATCCTGCTTTTCAACATTTCCCTCTCGTCAATGCTGCCGCTGCTGATTTCCACGATTTCAGCTACGGTCGTCGCCTACATCTTCCGCGGGCAGACCCCTATGTTCGCCTGCACCCTCACGCCCTTCCAATTAGGCAACATTCCCTTCTACATCCTGCTCGGAGCGGCCCTGGGCTTCGGTTCGCTTTATTTCACGAAGACCACGCTGTGGTTGGAAGACAAGATAGCAAAGATATCCAACTCCTACCTTAAATGGGCAGTATGCGCCGTGGGTCTCGGACTTATGATTTTCCTCTTCCCGCAGCTCTACGGCGAGGGGTACGGAGTGCTTGGAGACCTCCTTAACGGCAAGGAGATGGAAGTGGAGGGCAACTCGGTGCTCTCGTTTATGACCCGCTCCGGCTGGGGCGTGGCAGCGTTCTTCGCCCTCGTATTCTTCAGCAAGGTGATTGCGATGACCGCCACCAACGCCGGCGGCGGCAACGGCGGCACCTTCGGGCCCACGCTGTTCTGCGGGGCTATCGCGGGATTCGTGCTCGCCCGTTGCTTCAATCTGTGCGGGGCATCCGTGCCCGAGCAGAATTTCGTGCTCGTAGGTATGGCGGCAATGATGGCAGGCGTGATGCAGGCTCCTATGACGGCCATATTCCTTATCGCCGAGATTTCAGGAGGTTACGAGTTGCTGATACCTCTGATCCTGACCTCTACCGTCTCCTACGGCACCGTACGCCTCTTCGACAAATACTCCATCTACAACAAGCGCATCGCCCAGAGCGGCGACCTGCTGACCCACGACAACGACCAGGCCGTGCTCACGCTTATGAACACCAACTCGCTGATACGCGACAAGTACCCGCGTCTCCTGCTCGGACAGCATCTGAGGGAAGTCGTGGCGGCCGTGCAGAACAGCACAGCCGCAGTAATCGCGGTGCTTGACACGGAAGGGCGTTTCCAGGGCGTCATCGATATAGGCAACGTGCGCAAATACCTGCTGCGCACCGACCTCTATGACCGGCTCAAGGTTGAAAACATTATGGAAACGGCCCCTGCGCTTATCGAGCAGGGCGAGAAGATGGAGAGCGTGATGCGCAAATTCGACACCACGGGGGCCTGGCGCCTGCCTGTGGTGGACGCCGGGAGGCACTACCTCGGATTCATATCGCGCTCGCGCCTGCTGACGGCCTACCGCAACGAGCTGAAAGCCATTTCCAACGAAGACTAAGGCTTCACGAGCCCAAGAGAAATCCTCCCCCTGTCGATATCGACCGACAGGACTCGCACACGTATCTGCTGGTGGAGTTTGAGCACGCGGGAGGGGTCCGTGCCCCGGGGGCCCATCTGGGAGACGTGGACCAGGCCGTTGTCGTGCAGCCCCACGTCCACAAAGGCGCCGAAAGCGGTGATGTTGGTCACGATGCCGGGCAGTTCCATTCCGGTACGCAGGTCCTCAAGGCTATGCACGTCGTCGGCAAAGGCGAATTCAGACGCCTGTTCGCGCGGGTCCAGCCCCGGTTTGGCAAGTTCCTTAAGTATGTCCTGGACCGTCGGAAGGCCCACGGAGCCGCCCACGAAGTCTTCCGCCTTGATGCGTGAGATCAGCTCGGCATTTCCCACGAGCGCCTTTGTGGAGACGCCCAGCGAGGAGGCCATCGCATCCACGATATGATACGACTCCGGATGCACGGCGGAAGCGTCAAGCGGATTCTCGGCGCCGCGGATACGGAGGAAGCCGGCGCACTGCTCGTAGGCCTTAGGCCCCAGCCGGGGGACTTTCAGCAGCTCGGCCCGGCTCCGGAAAGGGCCGTTCTGTGCGCGCCAGGACACGATGTTACGGGCAAGCACGGGTCCGATTCCAGCCACGTACGACAGCAGGTATGGAGACGCGGTATTGAGATTCACGCCCACGCTGTTGACGCAGGACTCGACGGTGCCTTCAAGCTTCTCCTTCAGCAGCGACTGGTCCACGTCGTGCTGGTACTGCCCGATGCCGAGGTTCTTGGGATCGATTTTCACGAGCTCCGAGAGCGGATCCATCAGCCTGCGGCCGATGCTCACGGCTCCACGCACGGTCACATCCTCGTCCGGGAACTCTTCGCGAGCAATCTCCGAGGCGCTGTAGATGGAGGCGCCGTCTTCGCTGACGGTCCACACCTTGCAGCCCTCCGGCAGCTGCACGCGGCGAATGAATTCTTCCGTCTCACGGGAGGCAGTACCGTTGCCGATGGCAACAGCCTGTATGCCGTACTTCTCCAGCATCGCCTGGAGAGTGGTCAGGGCCTTGATTTTCTCGTTCTGCGGCGGGTGCGGGAAGATGATTGTGTGGTACAGCAGGTTTCCCTGCTCATCCAGGCAGGCAATCTTGCAGCCGTTGCAGAAGCCGGGGTCGATGGCCATAGTGCGCTTCTGGCCCACGGGGGCCTGCAGCAGCAGCTGGCGCAGGTTCTCGCCGAAGACCTTGATGGACTCGACATCCGCCCTGGCCTTGGCTTCACGGATCACCTCGGCGCTGATCGACGGCTCCAGCAGGCGCTTGAACGAATCCGCCACGGCTTCCTTTATCTGGTCCGAAAGCGCTGCGGAAGGATAGCCCTGCTCCTTGCAGAAGTCATAATAAATCTTGCTCCCGCACTTCTCCGCGTCCGTGTCGAGGCTGAGGGAGAGGAAGCCTTCGTTCTCGGCCCGCAGCACAGCCAGCAGATTGTGCGAGGGCATCCTGTCGAGGGGCATCTTGAAATCGAAGTAATTGCGGTATTTAGCCGCTTCCGGGCTGTCCGCGGCGGCCTTCGTGGCCTTCGCTTCAAGACGGCGCGCCTTGAAGATGGTCCGCAGATTCCGGCGTATTGCCGCATTCTCGCTGAGGCGCTCCGCTATTATATCACGTGCGCCCGCAAGAGCCTTCTCCACGCTTTCGGCGCCAGGCTTCCCCTGCAGCGACGGAGAGCCGGAGACGAATGCGCGGGCGCTCTGCCCGGGGTCACGGGTGCGGAGGCTCCACATCAGGTCGGCAAGAGGCTCGAGACCGAGTTCCTTTGCCGCCGTGGCCTTCGTGCGGCGCTTCGGACGCCAAGGCAGGTAGATGTCTTCAAGTTCGACTGCATCCACACATTCCTCGATTTTCTCCCGCAATTCATCGCTGAGGGCTCCGGCCTCTTCAATGGTCTTCAGGATGGTGCTCTTGCGCTTTTCCATCTCCTCGTACACATCCACCCAATGCTTGACTTCGGCCACGGTCGCGTCGTCCATTCCGCCGGTCTTCTCCTTGCGGTAACGGCTGATAAAGGGGATTGTGTCGCCATCGGCGAACATATCGGCGCAATTCTCCACCTGCCAGACCTTCGCTCCGACGGTGGCGGCTATCTGTTTTAAGTATATCTCTTTCATCTGTTTACGGTACCGGCAAAGGCAGCGCTGCCGGAGGTTTCCAGGTTATTCAGCGGCAGGACGGCGGCCGAACTTTCGGAAGCGGAGCTTGATGACGCCCCAAAACGCCTCACCGAAGATGCCGCCGGACATTTTGGAGGTACCTTCCTTGCGGTTCACGAAGATTACCGGCACTTCGGCAATCTTAAAGCCGAGCTTGTAGGTCGTGTATTTCATCTCTATCTGGAAGCCGTAGCCCTTCATCCGGACTTCGTCCAGGTCTATGGTCTCCAGCACCTTGCGGCTATAGCAGATGAATCCGGCGGTACTGTCGAAGATTTTGAATCCCAGCACCTTGCGCACATATACCGATGCGAAGTAAGAAATCAGGATGCGTCCTATGGGCCAGTTGACTACGCTGACGCCGTTGCAGTAACGGGAGCCGATGGCCATATCGGCTCCGTCGGTGCAGGCCTTCAGCAGACGGGGCAGGTCGGAGGGGGCGTGGGAAAAATCAGCGTCCATTTCGAAGACATAGTCGTAGTCCTTCTCCAGCGCCCACCTGAAACCGGTCAGGTACGCCGTACCGAGGCCCAGCTTGCCGCTGCGCTCGATAATATGGAGGCGGAAGGCGAACTCACCCTGCAGCCCTTTCACCACTGAGGCGGTGCCGTCGGGCGAGCCGTCGTCGATAATCAAAATCTCGAAGCCCTCGGGGAGCGCCAGCACTGCCCTGATAATCTTCTCCACATTCTCAACCTCATTATAGGTCGGTATAATCACCAGATTCTTCATATTCTACAAAGATAATCTTTTTTTCCATACCGGCTGCCGGCGGCCGGGCTACTCCATCAACTTTTTGTATTTAAAGCGTTTCGGTTCGGTGGTACCGAGGCGCTGCTTCTTGTTTTCTTCGTATTCGGAATAGCTGCCTTCGAAGAAAACGACCTGCGAGTCGCCCTCGAAAGCGAGGATGTGGGTGGCGATACGGTCGAGGAACCAGCGGTCGTGACTGACCACCACGGCGCAGCCCGGGAAGCCGTCAAGGCCTTCCTCCAGGGCGCGAATCGTGTTCACGTCCACGTCGTTGGTAGGCTCATCCAGCAGCAACACGTTGCCTTCATCCTTGAGCGTCAGGGCAAGGTGCAGACGGTTTCTCTCGCCTCCGGAGAGCACGCCGCAGAGCTTTTCCTGGTCGGCGCCGGAGAAATTGAAGCGGCTGACCCAGCTGCGGGCGTTGATTTCCCTGCCGCCAAGCCGTATCCATTCGGAGTTGCCGGCAATGGTCTCATACACGGTCAGGTCAGGGTCTATGCTCTTGTGCTGCTGGTCCACGTAGGCAAGCTTCACGGTATCACCGATCTCGATGCTGCCGCTGTCCGGCTGCTCGATGCCCATAATCAGACGGAAGAGCGTGGTCTTGCCGGCTCCGTTGGGGCCGATTACGCCCACGATGCCTGCCGGCGGCAGCGTGAAGCTGAGGTGCTCGAAGAGCAGTTTGTCGCCGTAGGCTTTGCTGACGTCGTGGAACTCTATTACTTTGTTTCCGAGGTGCGGGCCTCCGGGTATGTAGATCTCGAGATTTGCTTCCTTCTCTTTCGTATCGGCGGAGGCGAGCTTCTCGTAGGCGCCCAGTCGCGCTTTCTGTTTCGCCTGGCGGGCACGGGGGGCCATACGCACCCATTCGAGCTCACGCTCGAGGGTCTTGCGGCGGCGGCTTTCCTGCTTCTCCTCCATAGCCAGGCGCTTGCTCTTCTGCTCCAGCCAGCCGGAATAGTTGCCCTTCCAGGGAATGCCCTCGCCACGGTCGAGCTCCAGAATCCAGCCGGCTACGTTGTCGAGGAAATAACGGTCGTGCGTCACTGCTATAACCGTACCTTTATATTGTTGCAGATGGGCCTCCAGCCACTGGATGCTTTCGGTGTCGAGGTGGTTGGTCGGCTCGTCAAGAAGCAGCACGTCGGGCTCCCGGAGAAGCAGGCGGCAAAGGGCCACGCGACGGCGCTCCCCTCCGGAAAGGGTCGAGACCTTCGCATCTCCGGGAGGGCACTGGAGGGCATCCATAGCCCGCTCCAGCTTGGAATCGATTTCCCAGCCGTTGCAGTGCTCGATCTTCTCGGTAAGCTCCCCTTGGCGCTCGATGAGGGCGTTCATCTCATCGTCCGTCATAGGCTCTGCGAACTTGAGGCCTATTTCGTTGTACTCCGCGAGCATATCCATCACTTCCTGCACTCCCTCCTGCACGACCTCCATCACGGTCTTGTCCGGGTCCATCTGAGGCTCCTGCTCCAGATAGCCGACGCTGTATCCCGGCGCCCAGACCACTTCGCCGCGGGTAGGTTTCTCCACCCCGGCGATGATTTTAAGCACCGTGGACTTTCCGGCTCCGTTGAGACCGATGATGCCGATCTTGGCCCCGTAGAAAAAGCCCAGGTAAATGTCTTTGAGTATTGCTTTGTTGTTGTGGGGGAGAATTTTGCTCACCCCGTTCATCGAGAATATTATTTTTTCGTCTGCCATATTTGCAAATATATCAAAAATCTTGCAGAAACAACAGAACTTCGCTTCCGCCTTAGAAAACAGGCCGGAAACAGACCGTCGTTTTTGGGAAACAATCATCGCATTTGGGCAAAAATGCCTATTTTGCGCCCCCGATGGCAACTTTGTTGCCTGTGTGAAAAATATTTTTATTATAATTGTAAGCTATAATCTCAACAAGATGATTCCGAAAAAACTCATATCCGTAGCAACACTTCTTTTTTTCTTTGCCCTGACCGGTTTCTCCCAGGCTCAGACACCGAGAATTACGGCGGAACAGGCAGCACGCGATTCCGCAGAACGCGCCCGCAAGCAACTGGATTCCCTGCGCAGGAATTCCCCCTCCGTCGGTACCAACTTACTCTATTGGGGCAGTTCCTCTCCGAATGTCCATTTCTGGATTCCCATCGGAGAAAATTTCACCGTCGGGATGGTCGGCGGCATCAAGCCCTGGCCGCGCTGGGCGCCCTGGGACTACGACCAGGCCATTGAGAGCAAATGGCGCCATTTCGCCATAGTGCCCGGCATACGGTGGTGGCCCAAGGAGAATTACCGCGGCCTCTGGCTGGGTGCGGACCTGCTCTGGACCCACTACAATGTGGGAGGAGTCCGCTTCCCCTTCGATATGTACCCCATAACCAAAGACCATCGAATCCAGGGCGACTTCTTCGGCCTCGGCATCAACATAGGCTGGTCCTGGTGGCTCACCAAGCACCTGCGTCTGGAAGCTGAAGCGGGCGTGGCGGCCGGATACGGCAATGCCAACGTCTATGAATGCGCCTGGTGCGGAGCCCTCGTGGGGAAGCATCAGGGGCCCGGCATCGTACCAAAGCTCGGCCTCAACCTGGCATACAACTTCTTCAAGGAAAAGAAGATCGAGCCTGTCGAAGTCATTGACACCACGATTGACACCCTCGTGCCGCCCGTGGCAGTGGCCGCCCCTGCGGCATTCCTCGCGCTCGTTCCTGTCGTAGAGGAATGGAAAGGCATAGCCGGCCAGCTGGAGAAAGACCACCCGGTGCTCCGTCCCTCCAGCGAGTACAAGCCCTACACCCCGGACCGCATACTCCGCAAGGAAGAATCGCCTCTCTACGTTTTCTTCGAGCTGGACAAGACCCGCCTGCTGCGTAATTACACGGAAAACGGACACTTCAGGGACAACGGCCCCGTGCTCGACGAGATAATGGACATCACCGCCAAGATTATGGCAGACACCACATCCCGGGTCACGAAAATCCAGATTATCGGTCTGGCTTCCATCGAAGGCTCGAGGAAGCACAACGTCGCCCTTGCCGACAACCGGGCCCTCGCTCTCCAACGCTATATCCAGCAGCGGATTGACATTCCCGATTCAATGTTCGACACCGTCGGCGGAGGAGAGGCCTGGAGCGAATTCCGGGACCAGGTCAACGACCTGCTTCTCGAAGGCGGCGGAGCCGGCCTGACCAAAGAGCAGCTGCAGGAGGTGATTGACATAATAGACAACGAAAAAGACGCCGACCGCAGAGAAGCCCGCATCCGGAGACTCGAAGGCGGCAACATCCACAAGTCTCTGCTCGAGAGGATTCTCTCCGACCAGCGTAACTCCGGATACCTTAGAATCTATTATGACTACGTGCCCGACGAAAGCGCACGCGAGATAAACGAAGCCATCGAATGTCTGCAGCGCAAGGACTACGCCGAGGCCCTGAGGCTCCTGGAGCTCAAGCGCGACGACCCTCGCAGCGACAACGCCTACGCGGTAGCCCTGTTCTACAACGGCCGCGAGGAAGAAGCGATGGCCGTGCTGAAAGAAGCCGTCGCCCGCGGAGACGAAGCGGCGGAGAAGAACCTGCAGCAGCTGCAAGCCATTGCCGAGCAGCGTGCGGCATACGCCCGCTACCTGCAGGAGATGGAAGAATATTCACGTTTAAGGTATGGGAGGTAAGAGAGAATGAATGTTCTGAAAAAAATCTGGGCTCTGGCTCTGCTCTCCATTGCGGGAGGATGCTGTCTGGTGGATGAAGATCTCTCGGACTGCGACAAGGAACTGGGCATCGACTACGAGCTGCGGCTCGTCACCAATATGAAGATTGAGATGGACACCGTGCTCGACGCCGAAGCGGACCGTTATGTATATGATGCTCTCAAGGAGTATCTGAAAGACATTTTCTCCGATTTCGCCCACGACGTGGACCTGTCCTTCTACGACACGCAGGACCCTATGGCGGTGCTGAAACATATGAGCGAGATAATGGACGCCAACCAGACAAGCTACACCCTGCACCTGCCTGTCAGGGAGTATATGCATCTGGCAGTAGCCAACATAGTCGGCAACGACGTCATCTCCCTGCAAGACATTGAAGAATGCCACTCCAGCAAGATTAATCAGCTGTTCCCCGAGAACGGAGACTGCACCCCGCACACGACCGGACTCTTTACGGCCCGCCTGCCGATGAACATTCGCGCGGATGTCAGCCAGCATTTCAAAGTTGACCTGTATATGGCCAACTCCGCCACCGCCCTCGTGATGGACACCGCCGACGCAGCCACCGTCAAGGGCGTCAAGGTCGTTGACAACGGATTTGCCGACTCATTCAACATTGCAGACAGTACTTACACTTACAACCGCACCGTCCAGGTGGAAGCAGAAGACATCCCCGTGGAAGGCGGTTACGAAAAATGTTATACCTCCGTTCATTTCCCATCACGCGACTACCGTCCTGAGAGCAAGGTCGTAATCGAGACTCTCGACCCGTTCGTCTCGCTGGACGCCGAGAAAGCAATATGGAGATGGGAAGTGTATGTCACCACCGCCGACGGGAAAATCACCAAGACGACCCTCGGCATCCACAAGCCGCTCCGCGCCGGGCAGCTTAAGATCCTGAAAGTCAAGCTCCACGACACCGGAATCGTCACTGTTGAAGACCCGACCGTGGCCGTTGGTGTGGAGTTGGACTGGAATCCCGGACTGAACCACGACATTCCGCTCTGACATTAAATGAAGCAAAGTTTTTTCCCGATTCTTTTCTTCTTGGCGCTCAGCGCCTGTTCGAGGACCCCGGCTCCTCAATTCTCTACCGGGCAGAAGGATACAATCCACACGCCCGAAGCGGCAATGATTATACACGCCTACGAACCCAGGCGTGCCTTGGCCATCATCGACTCCGCGCAGATGGCCGGCAACGCCAGTCAGTTTCTTGCAGACTTCCTGCGGGCCAAGACTTATGCAGAGTCGGAGCTTGTGTTCGGCCCCGGGAAAGACTCCTGCATACTGATTTGTCAGGACCTGCTTAAAAGCGATTCGACAAAGACCACGACCAAGGTAGGCGCGGCCCGCCGCTCCAACGTACTCACACTTTTAACCCGCTTATACGAAAACGCATCAGATTACGGCGAGTGGCTGCAATACGCCACAGAGCTGTCAGAACTGGAACATAAATACGGCAATGAGGCCGACGCCCTGCGCCTGGATGCCGAGATAGGGCTGATAATGGCGAATCTCGGATGGCAGAATGAAGGGCTGCAAATGATGGACAATGCCATCGGAGCACTGAAAGGCAGCAGGAGCGTGAATAAACTTGACGCCTATATCGTCAGCGCCAAACGAAAAATCCTGTATTTCGACGCCAGCGGCCGCTACCCAGAAGTCATCTCCCTTGCCAAGGATATTATCGACGAACTCGATACCTACGAGAGAGAGTCTCAGTCATACGCAGAAGACAACTTCAGGCTTCCTGACAACAAAGAAGACAGGAAGCGCTGGGTTGACTGGTACCGGGCCCAGGCATTGGGCTACGCCGCCAATGCCTTCGCCCGGACTGTTCCGCCGGAGCCTGATTCAACTCGCATCTATCTTCAGCGGTACAGGGAACAAGAGTACAGCAAGACAGTGACCGGGCATCAGTTCGTATTGCCTGCAGCAGCCTTGCTCGGAGAGTGGGACGAGGTGATAGAAACAGCCGACAAGGCAATGGCCCGCTCTCCGGAAGACACATCTTCCCTCCGTTACGGGCAACTGCTGTATTTCCGTGCCCTGGCCGCCAAAGCGAAGGGACACACTGAAGAGGCCTACAAGCTTATGGAGAAGCATTCGCGACTAAGCAGGGAGCTGAGTATAAAACAGCGCCAGAGCCAGGCAAACCAGATGGTAGCAAGCTACAATACCCGGGCGCTGGAGTTTGAGAAGCAAAAAGCGGAACAAGCGACAAAAACTCACAGCATCATATCAGCGGCCACACTGCTGTTATTGCTTATCGCTACCTTTTTTACCATAAAGTTCAGGAGACAAAGGCTTGAAATAGAAAATAAGAATAAAGCCCTCGTCAAATTGATTGACGATGTCCCTGTAGTTTTAGATGAGGAGGAAGAAGAAGAAGAAGAAGAAGAAGAAGAAGAAGAAGAGCTTGAAGGATCCAAGAGAGCCGACCCGGAATTGTTTGCCAGCATAGACGGCGCCATCAAGTCCGAAAAACTTTATGCAAACAAATACTTGCAGAGGCAGGACATCATCGACCGCTTCGGCATTTCCCGCCACAACCTGAACAATCTGCTCAACACATTCGCAGACGGTCAGTCATTCCCTTCTTACATCAATTCGATCCGGCTTACGGAAGCAAAAAAATTGCTGAAAAATAAAACTGATATGAACATAAGTGCTGTCGCAGAGGCTGTTGGGTTCTCGCCGGCCAATCTGCGCGATCAATTCAAGCGCCGATT
>OCVV011069686.1_pt1 | contig 15069 bp, 12 predicted proteins | sample 1539721 | NCBI WGS metagenome assembly OCVV01 (sample SAMN02144230, study PRJEB22623) | gut metagenome | biome: sheep rumen | host: Ovis aries | place: New Zealand
CGCACATCCTGACACGGATCCGGGTGAGAGACATCGCCGATGAGATTGGGTACACGGAGAACTACATCAGCTCGGTCTTTAAGGCGGAGATGGGGATTACCCTTCCGGAATATGTGAACCGGCGGAAGATCGAGCTCGCAAAGCGGGTCCTTAGCAACAACACGCTCTCCATCGCGGAGATCAGCGACCGGTTTGCATTTTCAAATCCGAGCAATTTCAGCGCGGTGTTTAAGAAGGTAACCGGGCAGACCCCGGCGGAATATCAGGGAAAAATGAAAAAATAAAGGAGGAACTATCATGGGAAACAAACCTTCCGATCTTGACAAGCTTCAGGCCGTGAGAGACGTACTCTTCATGCCGAAGCACACGTGCGTGGACACGCGGTTTGTCATCCGTGACGGAAAACGGCACCCGTTCGCGGTGATCTGCCCGGGCGGCGGCTACTATATGGTCTGCAGCTTCATCGAGGGCGTCCCGATCGCAAAGAAGCTGAACGAGAAGGGCATCTCGGCCTTCATCGTCTACTACCGGGTCCGCGAGAATGCTCATTACCCCGCACCCCAGGAGGATCTGGCTGCGGCGATCCGCGGAATCCTAAAGAGGAAAGACAGGTATATGCTGGATACGGACAACTACAGCGTGTGGGGGTCTTCGGCCGGCGGGCATCTGGCAGCCTCCTTCGGCCTCGCGAACCTGGGATACAGACATTTCGGGCTTCCGAAGCCCGGGACGATGGTTCTCAGCTATCCGGTGATCTCGATGAAGAAGGAGCTGACGCATATGGGCTCCCACGACAATCTCATCGGCGCAGATGCCTCCGCGGAGACGGAGACGCTCATGAGCATCGACGAGCAGGTGACGGCGGACTATCCGCCCACCTACATCTGGTGCGGGGACGCGGACAAGACGGTTCCGCCCGAAAATACGAAGAATATGGCGGCCACACTTGAGGCTTCCGGGGTTCCGGTCTCCTGTGAAATTTTCCCGGGTGTGGATCATGGCGTTGGCCCCGGCACCGGGACGGCGGCCGAGGGCTGGCTTGACCGGGCGGTGGATTTCTGGATGGCACGTAAAAGAGCGGCATCCGCGCAATAAATAAAAGGAGGGTAACCACGTCTCTTCCTATGTAAATAAGGTCGCCGCGAGGGGACACGCCGAATATCCGCTTCCGATGTTTGCCAACGCATGGCTCGCTCACAAGGTAAAGCGGCGGCAGGGTACAAAACTCAGTTTTCAGGCTTTCGGAACTGATTTCGATACTCAGAGGGCGTCATGCCGTAATGGCGCTGAAATATTTTCCTGAAGTTATTCTGAGACGGGTAGCCCGTCTGCTCACAGATCGAGGCGACAGAGAGATCGCTTCCGCTGAGCAGAACGGCGGCACGCTGCATTTTCTGATTCTGGATATTTTCGCGAAATGAGATGCCGGTTGCGTCCATAATGATCCTTTGCAGCTGTCGCTCGCTGTAATTAAAGCGGGCAGACAGCTGCTTTAGGTTAACCGAAGCGTAATTGGCGCTGATATAGTTAAGAATCTCCATAAGACCGGACTCTTTCATATATAGATGAGAATCGGGAATCTCAATGCATTGTTCATGGTATTCCAGTATCCTGACAAAGAGCTGCGAGATCAGTATATTTACCATGTGGCGTTTGTACCGGTGGCCGGACGCCGCCTCTTCCTTTGCCTGCATAATCAGATCCGGCACGATGGCGTCTTCTCCGGTATGGAACAACAGGTAGGGCATCTCCCTGGTTCTGTAAAAGGAATGCCTGAAAAAGCCTGCCAGAATACTGCTCCCGTTCATCAGGCTGAAAAAAGCCTGTTCAAAAGTACTCTTGCGAAGCAGGATATTGATCAGAACCGCATCATCCGAGAAGGAGCTGACCGCATGGACAGTACCCGGCGCATGGATGCAGATGTCTCCTTCCCGCATATTTATTTCCGTGTCGTGAAAGATATTGCGGCAGCTTCCTTTTATGACACAGAGCAGTTCGAAGAAGGTGTGCCGGTGCCAGAAAGCGGGCATGTATCGCATATGACGGACAAAGGAAATATCCATGTCCGGGGGAATGAAGGCCTGCTCCTTGATGAGCGTATTGAGCTGCTCCTCCTCCGAATCTGTTTCCATGGGACCAAGAGGAAATACAAGCGCCAGCAGACTTCTCACTTCCTCCTCCTGACAAGGACTTCTGTCATAGCGTTCCGGATTTCGCAGATAGAATCGTTTAAGGGTCTTCTCTGCTTCGTCTAATTCTTCGCTTACATGCATGAAGTCCATGCCGCACCTCCTTATTGTTCCTTAATATTCTTTACTGCAAAGGCATTATATAATACTTTTTTATGATGTGCAATTTTTATGCCTCACAGTCCTTCTAAAATGTCGTAAAAGTGACGGTCTTGTGTCATCAACCTTTCTTTTCCGCGCTTCTTTTCCATGATATCTTTTAATCAGCAAAACATTGTACCCGTGCTGCAGGATCGACAGGCGGCACGAATAACAGAAAGCGAGGGTTATATTATGGAAACAGGCAGAAAACTGAAACTAAGCGAAAAGCTGGCCTACGGGCTTGCAGACTTTCCCGAAGCGGTCAATTCTATCCTGGCCGCATTCCTGACCATGTTTTATACCGACAGTATCGGGATGGCGGCAGGTGTGGTAGGCACCATGTTCCTGATTTCCAAACTGTTTGACGGAGTTACCGACATTCTGGCCGGTGTCCTGATTGACAAGACCCGCACCCGCTGGGGAAAAGCCCGCCCGTGGCTGCTCTGGCTGTCCGTACCTACAGGACTTGCGGTGATTCTCATTTTCTTTATTCCGCAGAACGGTTCGCCGACGATGCAGCTGATTTACGCATTCCTGACCTATAACCTGTTTACCGCCATCATGTTTACCATTACCGGTATTGCCAGATCTTCTTTGCTGGCCCTGATGACGCAGGATGCGAAGGAACGCGGTTCCATGGCGGCATTTGGTATGTTCTTCGGCCTTGGAAGCACCATTTTAGGCTGCTCGTTCACGTTCCCTCTGGTTTTCCGTTTCGGAGGAGATATAACTGCATGGCGGACGGTTTTCATCATTTACGGCGTGGTCGTTACACTGGGCCTGCTCTACGGATTCTTTTTCTCCAAAGAGTATGTTGTTTCGGTGGCGGAAGCAACGAACAGCAAAGAAAAGCTGTCCATTGTGGAAGAATTCAAACTGTTCTTTACCAATAAATATCTTCTGCTTGCGCTTGTGATGACGGTCCTTGTCAATTTTGTGACGCAGGTTAATTCATCCTCTCAGACCTACTTCTATACCTATACGATGGGAAATCCCATGCTGACCACCTCCCTGAACCTTGTATCCATAGTGCCGATCCTTGTGAGCATCGTGGTGGTTGTCGGCCCCTGCCTTGCAAAATTCGGGAAGAAAAAGACCATGTACATCGGTATCATCGGTCAGCTGGTCGGCGCTCTTTTGAGGGGTATTGCCGGCATGACGCAGAATGTACCCCTGCTGGTTGCAGGCACTGTCATCTCCGGTATTGTGACCGGCTGTCTGGCTGTTCCGGTGAGCACTTTGTTTGCGGATGGGATCGATTACGGCGAATATAAGACCAACAAGAGAATTGAGGGTATGGGCTCCGCCATCACTTCTTTCTCTCAGAAGATCAGCTCCGGAATTGCCATGGCCTCCGTCGGCTGGGTGCTGTCCTTCACGGGATATGTGGCTAATGCCGCTCAGAATGCGGCAACCAATAACGGCATCATCGCGCTCTATGCCTGGGCGCCTGCTGTGACGCTGATCGCGATTTATCTGATTTTGAGGTTCGTTTATCATTATGACCAGATTGCAGATGAGGTCATCAGTACCTTAAATGTCAGAAGAAACGGCGGGAAGTAAAAAATGCATAAACGGCTATGCGGTGGGCACGGCTGTCTCGGAAAACGGAATCCGCGGACCCTGGATCCTTCAGGAACGGCCGCTGTATCTTGAAAACGGAGGGCATGGAATGTTTTTCAGGGATCTTGCCGGAAGGCTCATTTTCACCCTGCATTCTCCCAATGATCTTCATATGGAGCGGCCGAACTTCTGGACTGTAAAGCTGGAAAATGGTACTTTAATACTGGATCGACAGATTTAGGAGGCAATAGGATGAACATACTGGGAAACTGGATCACGGACGGCTCGGGTCATCCGTTTTATACAAGAAAGAATATCATGCTGCGCGGGCCGGTACAGAATGCTACCGCAAAGGTATGCGGACTTGGGCAGTTTGTCTTTTCCGTAAACGGACACAAAGCGGGAGATCATGAGCTGGACCCCGGCTGGACAGATTACCGCAAGGTGATCGAATATGTCACGTTCGACGTGACGGATCTGCTTCATGAGGGAGATAATGCACTCGGGGCGGAAATCGGAAACGGCTGGTTTCTGATGGATGACGCGGGAGGCTACAGCTTTCGCTTTCCGCCCTTCATGCCGCCCAATCCGAATCCGTACAAGCCTTTCGGGAAAGCCCTGATTTTCGCCATCGCGCTGACCGTTACTTATTCGGACGGCACAGAGGAGACTTTCCATGCGGACGGGAGCTGGAAAACAGCGCCTCACGAAGTGCTCCGCAGCAATGTCTACGGATCGGAGATCGTTGACGCTTCGCTAAGGCAGAAGGATTACTCGAAGCCTGATTTTGATGACTCTGCCTGGAGTCCGGCGATGGTTCTCCCCGATTCCGAAATTCCGCAGGGGAGGCTTATAAATCAGTTCCAGCCGCCCGTTCGTGTGATTCACACATATGAGGCGGAATATCTCCGCGAAGCTGATGGAAGGAGTATCTACGATTTCGGGCAGAATATGTCCGGGATCCTTTCATTCCGGGTTAAGGGGCACAAGGGGGATGTCATTCGTATTTACCCCGCGGAAAAGCCGGATGAAAGGGGCGGTGCGGATCAGATGGCCAAGGGTTGGATGCTGATTGATACCGTCATCACCTACACCATAGGTTCTGATGATGCCTGGGAGACCTTTAGGGAGCAGTTTACTTATTTTGCGGGCAGGATTCTGGCTGTCGAGAAAAGCAGTCCGGATATTCAGCTTGCAGATATTCAGGGACATGCCATAACCAGCGCCTGGAAGGATGCGGGAAGCTTTTCCTGTGATGACGAGCGTTATAACAGGATTTATGACATTATTAAAAAGGCTGTTGAAGCGAACATGGTCAGCGTTCATACGGACTGCCCGACTATCGAGCGGTTTGCATGGCAGGAGCCCAACCACCTGATGGCGCCCTCCATCTTCTATATGAAGGACGGGAAAGAGCTCTGGAACAAATTCCTGCTGGATATGCGCATGGGGCAGCACACGGATACGGATACTTTCCGGGATTATGAAGGCAATACGATTCGTCCGGGTGACGGTCTTGTGCCCAGTCAGTGTCCCTGTTATATACCGAATGTTCTGCCTGTGCCGGGCATGGGAAGCTTCTATGACATCATTCCCTGGGGAAGCTCGATTATCCTCGGAACCCGTTGGCACTATCTCTTTTACGGCGACAGGAAAGTGCTGGAAGAGAATTATGAAGCCGGTGGAAGATATCTTGCCCATCTGAAGCGCCGCATGACGCCCGAGGGGTTTATCAACCACGGGCTGGGTGACTGGGGGAATCCGGACAATGAGCTTGCCCGTGAGAATATAGAGACCGCTTTCCTCTATGCAGATGCCAAAACGATGGCGGAATTTGCGGAAATCCTGGGGAAGACGGAGGATATGCGGACGTTCCGGGCGTTTGCAGAAGAAGTCAAAGAGAACTATAACCGGAGACTGCTGGTGCAGGATAAAGACGGACGCTGGGTATACAGAAACTTTGAGCATGCGGATGAGATCGTCATTACGGAGGCCTGCGAGGCGCTTCCGCTGTACTGGGGAATGGTGCCGGCGGAGAAGGAGAAGGATGTTGTGGGTGCGTTCCGAAGGGCTCTTGCGGAGAAGAACTCCTTTGCGTCCGGTGAGGTCGGACTGCCATATATCATTCAGACAGCCCGGACATATGGCATGAATGATCTGATTGCCGAATTCATCACCCGGGAGGAACATCCGTCTTACTATGCGTTTGTCATGGACGGACTGACCACACTTGGAGAGTACTGGGAGCCCAACCCCAGAAGCCATTGTCATGATATGATGGGACATATCGTGGAGTGGTTCTACAACGGGATCGCGGGGATCTGCCCGCTTAAGCCGGGCTTTCGGGAAGTGCTGGTGAAGCCGTGGCTGCCCGCATCCGTCAATCATCTGGAGTGTACATATCACTCCGCCTCCGGGGAGATATACGTGAAGATGGACAGAACGGGCGAAGGAATAGATCTGATCGTCAATTCGGCAGATGGAGTCAGGGTACGGATTGACCGTTCTCTTCTGGATGCATAATGGGTTTTAAGAGCGGCCGAGAAGAAGTTCATGTTCTGAGCGCCAACAGCCGCCGCATCAACCGGGAATACAAGGAGAAAATGGTCTTCCAGGTGCTCAGGCACTATGCGAAAAGGCTTCTTCTTCCCATGCCGGTACGGAAGGTGATCAATACGGTGATTGCCGTACCCCGCATATGGCTTGCCGTAAGGACGCTGATTCGGAGGCAGCTTAATGTCGAGGTTCTGGACGGCAGCATGGACTGTCTGACACCGCTCCTCACGGAAATCAAAATTTGAAATATCCTGTCAACAGAATCAATAAGACCCGGCATCACTTACGATGCCGGGCTTTTATTGTTGTTCATGAAAACAGCTGCAGGACTTTTTAAGAAGTGCCAGCGTATCGGTGAGGTCTTTAATTTCATTTTCCAGAGCGTCTTTTCTCCTCTTCAGGATGGCATGACGCCCTGAAGCCGTGGAAGGCCCCTGCTCCTCCAGGCGGACATATTGTTCGATTTCCTGTATAGAGAGCCCGAAACGGCGGAGAAGCAGGATGTTTTCCATCCGCCTCCGGTCATCTTCCGAGAACTGGCGGATGCCGCCTTTGGATCTGGATACGAAGGGGAGAAGGCCTTTTCTGTCATAATAGCGAATTGTGGAGGGAGGGATGTTCAGTAATTCCGCTATTTCACCTACCGTGTAGAACATGTATATACCGTCCCCCTTTCTGCTTGACTTAAACCAAGGTTACAGTCATATAATATAGATACTTTTTAATTTATCGTTTTGCCTGGGTAATACAACAGCAACCGCAAAACAGGCGGTTTTTTCATCATAATCAGTTTCTGAAGGGGGGCTGAGATACTTGTTTAAGATACTGGCTCTTGAAGATGAGAAGCCACAGCAGGAGCTTCTTGCCAGATTTTTGACTAAATACAGGGAAGCCAACCCTGTTTTTCAATATTCCCTGACGATTTACGACCGGGGCATTCAGCTGCTGACCGAGTATCACAGGGATGCGGATCTGATTTTCCTGGACATCCGGGTTCCGGATACAAAGGGCATCAATGTGGCAAAAGAAATCCGCAAAAACGACGAAAAAGTCATGATCGTCTTTATCACAAATTTGACGCAGTACGCAATCGACGGCTATTCGGTAGGTGCTTTCGACTATATCCTGAAACCGCTGAAATATGCATCCTTTGCAGCCAAGCTGGACCGAATCAGGCGGCATCTCTCACGCCGGGAATCGGGCATTACACTGGATCTGCGCAGCAAGGAGGGCGGGCAGAGAGTCAGCGCGGACAGCATCACATTTATAGAAAGCGACGCCCATGACATTTCCATCCATACCGATGGGCAGGTGATCCGGGTATGGGGTACCCTCGGCAAGTTTGAAGAGGAACTGAAGGAGGCAAACTTTGCCCGGTGTAATACCAGCTATCTTGTGAATCTTAAGTACGTTCAGACTGTCCGTAAGGATGAGGTGGTCGTGGCCGGCAGCAGTCTGCCGCTTTCCCGTTCCCGCCGGAAGGAATTTCTGGACAGGCTGGCGGGTTATAAGGGAGGCAGTTTCTGATGGCACCGTGGTATTTACTGATCCGGCGTCCTCTGTCGTATCTGCAGACGATTCTGGGGGTCGGTGTTTTTTCTTATCCGGTTAAGAAACGGAATCATTTTCCGCTGCGAGTATTAATCTGTACAGCACTTTCTCTTGTGAGCTGTTATTTTGCTGCTCTTTATTTTTATGTGCCTGCTGTGAATACTGTTTTTGACTCTCTCTCCAGGCTCTTCACCCAACTGATTCAGTATATCTTAGTGTTTCTGACTGTATGGATTGCGTATAAAGGAACGATATGGTCCGCTATGTTTCTGACTTCCGCAGGATATTGTGTCCAGCAGATTGCCGGAAGCGTAAAGACTCTCCTGCGGATGATTCCTGCTGTCAACGCACTGTCCATGACGCACTGGGTGCTGGTTATGGATCTGGTGATCTACTGCGGCGTATACCTGCTTCTCTTTGTACTGTTTCGACGCTTTATAGAAATGGAAGAAGGCGAACAGAATAACCGGCAGAAGGCGATTTTTTCTTTTGCTGTCCTGATGGTCTGCCTGATCAACGGAAGACTTACACAGGACAACATGGGAATCAATACGCTTTCTAAAATAAATGAAAGCTTTTTTGCAGCCATCAGTTCACTGCAGCTTTTGATGATTCAGTTCGGTGTTATGGAGCGAAGTAAGCTGAGCCGCAACATGGAAACCATGCATGAGCTGATCCATGAGCAGCATGAGCAGTACCACCATTCCAGGCAGTCGGTTGAACTCATCAATGAAAAGTACCACGATCTGAAGAGCTTGCTGGAGGGGTTTCACGGTGAGATCAGTCCGCAGCAGATCAATAAAATGAAAGAACGGATCGGGGAATATGAAAATCATATCGATACCGGCAATCATGTGCTGGATATAGTTCTGTCGGAGAAGCGGGCACTCTGTGCCAACAGAAAGATAGAGTTTACTTCTCTTGCAGACGGCAGAGACATTGATTTTATGGAAGAGCTGGATCTTTATGCGCTGGTCGGAAATGCGCTGAGTAACGCCATCGACGCTGTCTCAAAGCTGCCGGAGGAGGAGAGGTTTATTTCCATGACGATGAAGAGCAGTGCGGGGATGATGACGCTGCATGTGGAAAATCCCTACGGCGGGAAACTGGTCATGGAAGAGAATCTTCCCAAAAGCCAGAGAGATGAGCGCTATCACGGTTTCGGCATGAAGAGCATGGAACGGATCTGTGAAAAATACGGAGGCACGCTTGCCGTCAGGGCAGAAAACGGACTTTTTGCTCTGGATGCACTGCTTCTTAAACCATAGTACAACTTTTGATGCAGGAAATACCGGATTTGCGGTTCCCATGTACGGGAGCCGCTTTTTTTGTTATCTTTCACTCAACAAGAGTCAAGATTAAAGAAGGAGAAATGTATATGAAAAAAAGGTCAAAGATTTTTCTTTCGATTCTTCTGGCGGCAGGTATTCTTGCAGGGTGCGGCGGGAACGCCGCGTCACCGGAAAAAAAGCCTGAATCTGTCCCTGCCAAAACGGAAGAGAGTGTCAAAGAGGAGGCAGTTTCAAAAGAAGCGGAACCGGAAGAAAACGTCAGGTGTGAAGAAATATGGTTTCATAACGGCGAAAAAAAGATTTTTGCCCAGATGTATCTGCCTGAAGAGGAATCGGACAAATATCCGGCAATTGTCATCAGTCACGGATTTAACGGATCCTATACCGACAACATCGATCGCGCAAAGCTTTTTGCCTCTAAGGGATACGCCGCAGTTGTTTTTGATTTTTGCGGCGGCGGAAGACGCTCAAAGTCGGACGGCAGCATGGTTGAGATGAGTGTCCTGACAGAAGCTCAGGATCTGAACGCCATCATCGACGAAATGCTGGCGATGGACAATATTGATGCAGAGAACTTTTTCCTGCTCGGAGCCAGCCAGGGTGGTTTTATTTCCTCCTATGTGGCAGCTCAGAGACCGGACGACATCAAAGCCCTGATGCTCCTGTTCCCTGCCTACGCGCTGCAGGATGACTGCTGGGCGAGACATGGCTCTATTGAAAACATTCCGGAAACAGAATCGTTTATGAACAACACGCTTGGCGCCATTTACAGCCGGGATGCCATGTCCTTTGATATCTACGATGTAATCGGCGATTACAAGGGCGACGTCATGATTCACCACGGTGATAAGGATGAAGTTGTTGCTCTTTCCTACTCGGAAAAGGCAGCGGAAGTTTATGAGCATGCTGAATTGAAGGTCATCAAGGGTGCAGGACATGGGTTCCATGGCAAGCATCTTACGGAGTCGAACGAGAGCCTTGTAGCATTCCTCGAAGCTCACACAAATTAAGTAGATTAGCGGCGACAAGCCGTAAATAAAAAGGAGGGAAACCAAATGAAAAGAATCACGAAAATCATGTCTTGCGCAATGGCAGCTCTTATGTTGTGCCTCAGTCTTGCAGCCTGCGGCAGCAGTTCCGGAAGCGGGGCTATCAAGACCACGTTTACGACAATCAGACCTGCCGCGATTGAAGCCATGGGCTGGTACACTGACGAGGTCTTCACACTGCAGCTCAATGACAACAACACCTACCAGCTGATCTATCACACCAACCGTTTCGGCGGCGAGGATCTGGAAATGCGCGGCGTCCGCACGATCACATTCTTTGGCAAGTGCACATCCGCTCCGTCCGCTGACGGCGAGCCGAGCCACCTTGATATCAGTATGGAAGCTCCTACACAAATCACCTGGGAACAGCACGGCAAGGGATTCACCCGCGTACAGACGCTTCCGGGCATCTTCTTCATCAATACATCCGCATGGACAGATGCCATGACGGCAATCTATGATGTCGAGAACAACACCAAAGGTGCGAGCGACTTCCTTGCAGAGTTCGGCAAGGCAATGACAATTACAGTAGAAGACGCATCCGTGGATCCGGAAGATACAACCTTAACCAACCGTATTGTAACCCTTCCTGACATGGGCATCCTTTTAGAGGAAGAAGAAAACTAATCTCTTAAAAGTATCTGGTCAAGACAGATGCACGGATGCATACAGCGTGCGGCTGTCGCGTACAGCGGCAGCCGCTTCTCTTATGATTGGAGGTATAATCTTGAAAAAGCAGAAAGTGAAAGGGAAGGGACTGTGGAAAGCTCTCTCTGTCGTCTTTACCATACTTTTCGCCGCTATGATGGTCCTTGGTCCGATTGCAAACAGCTACGAGGCCATTATCAACATGGTTCTTCACACCGAGTCTTTTAAGACGGTGGGAGGGGAGAACACCACCGATTTCTTTGTCGCCGATTATGCGAATGCTGCCGATCAGGCGCAGGCTGCCCAGGAACTTTGCAAACTGGTAGAGGCTAACGGCGCGGTTTTACTTGTAAACAAAGACGGAGCCCTTCCTCTTGATAAGGGTTCCAAAATAACTCTTTTAGGAACCGCAAGCGCCAATTTTGTTTACTCCGGCGCGGGCTCAGGCAGCATGGACTCGTCCAAGATGAAGTATCTGAACGAGGCTATGGAAGACAGCGGGTACGAGGTCAACAAGACCATGTGGGACTTTTATACCACAGGTAAAGGCGCTGAGTATAAGCGCCAGAACGCACCTGGGCCGCTCAATAATTTTATTTTCAATAACGCCGAGTTTTTTATCAATGAAGCGCCTGTAAGCGCCTATTCCGATAACGAATGGAATTCCATCGCATCCTACGGCGATGCAGCAATCATCACCTTCGGCCGTATGGCAGGTGAAGGCAGCGATCTCCCGGCAGCCGGCGCAGCTGAGGACAGCGGAAACCTTCTGTCCCTGACGACCCAGGAGAGAGAGCTTCTTGCAAAGGCCGCCGAACTTAAGGCTGCCGGCATAATCAAGAAGATCGTCGTTCTTCTGAACACATCCAATGCGATTGAAATGGACTTTCTGAATCCCGATATCTGCGGCGTGGATTACGATATTGATGCCTGCATGTGGGTAGGTGAAGTCGGCCAGACCGGTATTGAGGCAATCGGAGGACTGCTCGATGGCACCTACAATCCCAGCGGCAAACTGGTTGACACCTACTGCTACACCAACCTGACTTCACCGGCTGTTCAGAATGCCTTTGTAACATCCTATACGAATGCGGCTGATAAGGGACTTATATTTAAGCCAGACTGCAACGAGTATTATGTTACATACCAGGAAGGCATCTATGTAGGCTATCGCTACTACGAGACTCGTTACGAAGATGCTGTCCTCGGAACCGGCAACGCAGGTGATTACAATTATGATACCACGGTCGCATTCCCTTTCGGTTATGGCCTGAGCTACACCACGTTTGACTACTCCAATTTCGCCATGACCGAAAATGCGGACAGCTTCACCTTCACGGTAGATGTTGCCAATACAGGCAGCGTGGACGGCCGGGAAGTAGTGGAAATCTATATGCAGTCTCCCTACACGGATTATGACCGCGAGAACGGCATTGAAAAGGCGGCTGCTGAACTGGTTGGATTTACAAAAGAAACGGTACCTGCCGGACAGACGGTGACGTTCAAGGTCGACGTGGACAAGTCCGAGATGAGAACGTATGACGCCGAAGGGGCAGGAACCTATATCGTGGATGCAGGCGATTACTATTTCTCCTGCGGCAACGGCGTACATGCCGCCCTCAACAACATTCTTGCCGCAAAAGGCGCTGCAGTTGAAGGAAATGCGGATCTGACCGCAAAATACACGGTTTCCGCACTCGACAGCACTACGTATGCCACCAGTGAGACCGGGGCTGCCATCGTCAATCAGCTGGAGCATGCTGATCTCAACAAGGTGGACAGCGACACAGCGAATGACATCGTCTATGTGAGCCGTTCTGACTGGGAAGGCACCATGCCGCATGCCGTGATTGGCGGCGGTGTCTATCAGGCAGCCGTCCAGATGGCCGCAAGTGACGAGATCGCTGAGGGTCTTGCGGGACCGCTCAGCTTCCCCGGCAGCTCTGAAATGCCCACGTTCGGCAAAGAAGGAAATCTGAGTCTGGCGCAGTTCATCAATGTTCCTCTGGATGGTACCCTTGAGCTGGACGGACAGACCTATACGTGGGATGACCTGGTCGATCAGGTACCGTTCGGTCAGGCTGCCAAACTGATCGGACAGACCTATCACAGCACCGTACCGATTTCCCAGGTGGGCAAGCCTGCGACGAAGGACGAGAACGGTCCGCAGGGTATCACAGCAACCCTTACCGGCGGTTCTTCTTCCACCAGCTATACTTCTGAGGATGTCCTGGCGGCCACTTACGATGTGGAACTTGCAGAAGCCGTCGGCATCAGCATGGGCAACGACTGCCTGCTTGCAAGCGGCAAGGCATATTCCGGCCTTTACGGCCCCGGTGTCAACATTCACCGCACACCTTATTCCGGACGTAACTTTGAGTATTATTCCGAGGACCCGTTCGTCAGCGGCAAGATTTGCACCGCAGAGACGAAAGGCATCCAGTCCAAAGGCGTCTATGTTTACCTGAAGCATTTTGCTATCAACGACCAGGAATCCGGCCGTGACGGTATCTCGGTCTGGACGAATGAACAGGCTGCCCGTGAGATCTACCTGCAGGCGTTTGAGTATCCGATCGTGGATGCGAATGCATGGTGCGTTATGACTTCCTTCAACCGTCTGGGCTATACCTGGGCAGGCGGCGACTACAACCTGCTGACCAACATCATGCGCGGAGAGTGGGGCATGCAGGGCTTCGCACTGACCGACTACGCTAACTATAATAAATTTATGGATGTGTTCCAGGGACTTCTGGCAGGCGGAGACGGATGGGATGCCAACGATGCGGCAAAATGGACGGATCCTCTGCGTGAGCGCAGCTCTGATCCGGCGATCGCCACGGCGGCGCATGAAGCTACAAAGCGCATTCTATACACAGTAGCGCATTCCAACGCCATGAATGGTCTCGACCCGGATGTCCATGTCATCGAAGTCAGACCGTGGTGGAAGAATCTCATCGTTGCGCTGGATGTGGTATTCGGTGTTCTGGCAGCCGGCTCGATCTTCATGCTGGTAAGGACAATCAAAAAAGCAAAGAAAGCGGCATAAATATTTTAAGCGCTTAAATGAAGACGGCGGGGCATGAGAGCCCCGTCGTTTTTCATTTTAGGGCCTTTGAAATTGCAATGCATTTTACAAAATGTTATGATTTCTTTCCGAACTGTCTGGACAGGTTTACCATCTCAAGTTCTATGACATCAAACTCCTTTCCGCTCCGTATTGGCTTTAAGAGGATGATATCAGAAAGTTGGATTCCTGTCTTATATGCTTAACCATGTGGTGTTTGTAAGCGACTAATTGGTATGAACCCTCACTGGAAGTTAAGAATCAACTGTTCACAAAAAGTTCACAAAATTTGTTAGCACTCATACTTGACGAGTGCTAACAAAGGTGCTATTATATGGTCAGAACGAGGGAGAAAGAAATAAAGAGCTTCCGAGTTCGGAAAAATATCGTACAGAACCCTTCCGAAAAGGAAGAGCCAATATAGAATAGGAGGATATTACCATGTTAGTACCGAGTCTTTTTACGAATGATGTTTTTGATGATTTCGATCGTTTCTTTGATTTTGATTATCCGCAGGTTGACAGAAAGCTCTACGGCAAGCGCGCCGGCCACGTCATGAAGACGGACGTCCGCGAGCAGGAAGACAAATATGAAGTTGTCATCGATCTGCCGGGCTTCAAGAAAGAGGAGATCAAGGTCGAGCTGAAGGAAGGTTACCTGACAGTCTCCGCCGGCAAGTCCCTCGAGGAAGGCGACAAGAACCAGGAAGGCAAGTACATCCGCCGCGAGCGCTACGTCGGCAACATGAGCCGCAGCTTCTTCGTCGGCAAGGATATCACGAAGGAAGATATCCACGCGAAGTTCGAGGACGGCGTCCTGACACTGGACTTCCCGAAGGAAGCGCCGAAGAAAGTCGAGGAGACTCACTACATCACAATCGGATAAGCATAAAGCTTCAGGAGCCCGGGGCCAAAAGCCCCGGGTTTTTTGTTGTCAGGGCATGGCCCTGTTTGGCATTGTGAAACAAGGCCAAACAAATAAACCACCTGCTATGCAGGTGGTAGAAGCAGCTTTAG